>ERZ826220.1408-NODE-1408-length-24081-cov-21.793723_pt1 | contig 24081 bp, 18 predicted proteins | sample MGYA00519927_ERZ826220 | MGnify/ENA primary metagenome ERZ826220 (study PRJEB31778, sample SAMEA3449225) | human gut metagenome | biome: human gut; feature: human-associated habitat; material: faeces | place: United Kingdom | collected 2010/2012 ... | reverse complement strand
GCGGCAAGACGAACCTCGCCATGCTCATCCCGCCCGAGGGCCTGCAGCGCTGGGGGTGGCGCGTCTGGTGCGTGGGCGACGATATCGCGTGGCTGCGCGTCGGCAAGGACGGCCGCCTCTGGGCCGTGAACCCCGAAAACGGCTTTTTCGGCGTTGCGCCGGGCACATCCATGAAGTCGAACCCCAACGCGCTCATCTCTACGCATAAGGACACGATCTTCACGAACGTTGCGCTTGACCTCAGCGACAACACCGTCTGGTGGGAGGGCCTCAACAAGACACCGCCCGCGCGCGCCATCGACTGGCGCGGCCGTCCCTGGACGCCGCAGAGCCCCGAAAAGGCCGCGCACCCCAACAGCCGCTTCACCGCGCCCGCGCGCAACTGCCCCTGCCTGAGCCCCGAGTTTGACAATCCCGAGGGCGTGCCCATCAGTGCCATTGTCTTTGGCGGCCGCCGCGCGAAGACCGCGCCGCTGGTCTACCAGTCCTTCAACTGGCAGCACGGCGTGTTCATCGGCTCGATCATGGCGTCGGAGACCACCGCCGCGGCGACGGGCCGCGTCGGCGTTGTGCGCCGCGACCCGATGGCGATGCTGCCGTTCTGCGGCTACCACATGGGCGACTACTGGCAGCACTGGCTCGACATGGGCAAGAAAATCCCCAAGCCGCCGAAGATCTTCAACGTCAACTGGTTCCGCACCGACGAGGATGGCAACTTCGCCTGGCCCGGCTTTGGCGACAATATGCGTGTTTTACAATGGATCATCTCGCGCGCCGACGATGAGATCGGCGCGGCGGAGACCGCGCTCGGCTACGAGCCCAACACCCACGATATCGACATGGAGGGCCTTGAAATGTCGATGTACGACATGCGCCGCCTGCTCTCGGTCGACCGCGAGCTCTGGCTCCAGGAGTGCGAGGACGCCCGCGAGTACTATGAGAAGATCGGCAAGGTGCCGCCTGAGCTCTACGAAGAGCTCGACGCGCTCGAAATGAGATTGAACCGCGGCTATAAGGTCAAGCACGAATAGAACGAAGCAATGCAAAAAAGGAACCGCTCGAAGAGCGGTTCCTTTTTACGTAAAGAGCCTCGCAGAGTTTGCGCCGCGCACGGCGCAAATAAATCGAAATTTGTTTTTCGCCGCGACAAGTGCGTGGCGAAAAATACTTTGCGCGGAGCGAGCGTCGAATTGGCCGCATTATGCGGCCAACCGAGGCGCAGAGCGCAGCGAAACTTTCTCAAGAAAGCGGCTTCACCGCTTTCTTGAAGCTATCTTACGACGCCAAACTGGAAGAGATAGTCTCTCCACATCGGATAGTACGCGGCCTTGACGTGGACGCCGTCGCCGGAGTATTCCGGCGTCAGCGCGCCGGTAGAGTCGTCGAAGACGGGATTGCAGTCGATATAGAAGACCGTTTCGTTGTCGGCGAGCTTTTGGAGCTCGGCGTTGCGTGCGTCGATGGTCGAATTCTTAAAGAACGTCGCGTCGGACTTTTCCTGCGTCGTGTGGAAGATGGCCTGCAAAAAGATGATGGCGTCAGGCTGGAGCTCGCGCACTTCGTCGAGCAGGACCTTGTACTGTGCGGCCCAGCTCTCCGCCGTGCCGGTGCCGAGCTCGTTGATGCCGAGCATCAGGTAAATTTTGCCGTAGTGCTTGCCGGAGAGCGCCTGCGCAAGCGTCTGCTTGCCGGGGAACTCCGCCTTTTCGACCGCCGACCAGACCGTCAGACCGTTGTGGCAAAGGTAGTCGGCATTTGGCAGGCCCGCGTAGTCCTTGAAGCCGTCGGTGTGCGAGTCGCCGATGAACAGCGCGTCGTCAAAGTAGCTCGCGTCCACCGTGGTGAAGGGGGAGTCGGGCGCTTCCGGTTCGGGCTCCGGTTCAGGCTCCGGTTCCGGGTCCGGAAGCGGAGCGGGGTCTGGGACGGGAGGAGGTTCGGGCGCTTTGGGCTCGCTCCACGGGTAGACCCCGTCTGCGGCCGCTGTGGCCATTGCCGCGACGGGCGGCGTCGCGGCATCCAGTTTTTCAAGATAATCCTGATACACGCCGGTGGGATCGAGCGCGGCGTAAGCGTTGAGCGCCAGCGCGCTGACAAAGCACAGCGGCAGCAGGAAAAAGGGACGAGAGGACATGAAAGGTCTCCTTAGAAACGGGAATAGAGGAAGGCGTTGCCCGACGAGGTGGCGATGAAGTACACGCACACCCAGAAGAGCAGAAACAGTGGGAGCTGGACGAGTAAACTGCCGCGGTGCTTTTCATAAAAGCGGCGCGGCTGCGGCAGGCAGAAGAAGACGGCGAGAAGCAGCAGCCACCAGTAGGACGAGAGCAGCTTGAGCGCATCCTGCGCGGAAATGGCGCTGCGCGCGCCGAACAGCGGGAACAGGCGGGAAAAATACGCGCCGACGTCCTTTAAGCGCGTGATGCGGAAAATGACCCACGTCTGCGGGATGACGAAGAGAAGATAGACGTGCGAGAGCACTTTATGCTCCTTGAGAAAATTGCCGATACAGAACTTTTCGAGCAGGATGAATCCAAGCAGCATCACACCCCAGAGGACAAAATTCCAGCTCGCCCCGTGCCAGAGGCCGGTGAAAAACCACACGACCGTGAGCGAGAGCACCGTGCGGGCATTGCCGTTGCGGCTGCCGCCGAGCGGGATGTAGACATAGTCGCGAAACCATGTGCCGAGCGTGATGTGCCAGCGGCGGTAGAACTCGCTCACCGAGCGCGCGGTGTAGGGCAGGTCAAAGTTGCGCGGCACAGGCAGCGCGAGCATCTGCCCGAGGCCCATCGCCATGAGCGAATAGCCGGAAAAGTCGAAATAGAGCTGCAAGCTGTAGCTCACCGCGCCGAGCCATGCGAGCGGCGTCGACAGGTATTCATACCCGATGCGCTCAAGCGACGCCCACAGCGGCGCGAGCTGGTCGGCGAGCAGCACCTTGAAGCACAGGCCGACAACAAAGAGCTCAAAGCCGGAGAATACGTCCTCGCGCGTGACCGTGCGTGCTTTCAGCGCGCCGCGCCATTCACGCCAGCGCAAGATCGGCCCCATCGTGAGCTGGGGGAACGCGATCGTGAAGGCGGCGTAGTCGATGAGATTTTTCTCCGCCTCCTCGCCGCGATACACGTCGATGAGGTACCCCGCGCTCTGGAAAAGGTAGAAGCTGACGCCGAGTGGCAGCGCAAGCTCGACAAGGGAGAACGCCGTCCCCGTCAGTTTGCCCAGATTTTCCAGAATAAATGCGGCGTACTTGAAATACACGAGGCAAAAGAGGTCCGCCGCCAGCGCGATGATCAGCAGTACTTTTCGCGTGCGGACTTCTTTCCCCGCCATTGCGCGGGCGAGGGCGTAGTGCAGAAGCAGCACGCCGGACAGCAGCAGTGTGTCGCGCGCACCCGCGCCGATGAAATAGAAGGCAAAGCTGCCCAGCACGAGCGCAGCATTTTTGAAGCGAAAGGGCAGAATGTAATAGACCGCGAAAAACAGCGGCAGAAAATAAAAAAGAAACGTAAGGTCGGAAAAGCTCACGGGGAAACTCCTGTCATAATTTGTCAGCGTCTTATTGTACACGCCGGGGCGGAGCGCGGCAATGGAAAAATCAGGAATTCGTCAAGAAACCGCCGGGTAAGCCAAAACGTGAGATTTTGGTTTACATGCGGCGGCAAGCGTGCTACAATCCTAAGACGGCGACTGCGAAAAACGCAGCGTTTGATATTTTATGTCAATCGTAAGCGATAAGCCGCCGACTGTCAACCTCAAAAGGGTAACAATTTCGGTTACATTTTGTAACGGAGGACGCTATGGGAAAAGAGACTGTTTTGGCGCTGCTGCTGCGCGAAAAAGGACACTTCGTCTCCGGCGAGGCCGTCAGCGCCGAGCTCGGCATCACGCGCGCGGCCATCTGGAAGAGCATTTCCGCCCTGCGCGCGCAGGGGTACGAGATCGACGCCGTCACGGGACGCGGCTACTGCCTCAAGTCGCTGCCCGACACGCTGACCGAGCAGACCGTGCGCAGCTACTTGGGACCTGTCGAAACCGTCGGCAAGCGCATCGACTGCTTTGATTCCATCGACTCGACAAACGCCTACTTAAAGCGCATCGCGCTCGACGGCGCGCCGGACGGTACCGTCGCCGTCGCGGCGGAGCAGACGAGCGGCCGCGGCCGCCGCGGCCGCAGCTTTCAGAGCGCGGCGGGCAAGGGCGTTTACCTGTCGATCTTGCTGCGTCCGAAGCTTGCGCCGTCGCAGCTGATGCCGCTCACGGGTCTCATCGCCGTTGCGATGAGCCGCGCGGTCGACCGCGTGGCGGGGACGTACTCGCAGATCAAGTGGACAAACGATCTCATCCTGAACGGCAGAAAGCTCTGCGGCATTTTGACCGAGCTGAGCGTCGAGGGTGAGACCGGCGAGCTCCAGTACGTCGTGGCGGGCATCGGCTTCAACGTCAGCCAGCGCGAGGAGGACTTCGACGGCGAGGTCTCGAAGATCGCGACGTCCATCCTGTGCGAGACGGGCAGGCTCATTTCGCGCGCGGAACTGTCCGCGGCGATGATCGAGGAGCTCGATGCGCTTTATACGGCGCTCAGATCCGGAGAGACGAGCGGGTATCTTGACGAATACCGCCGCCGCTGCGTGACCATCGGGCGCGAGGTGCAGCTTTTGTGGCAGGATACGAAGGAGAAAGTCACGGCGCTTGACGTGGACGAGGAGTTCGGCCTCATCGTGCGCCGCGAAAACGGGACGGTTGAGACCGTCCGCACGGGTGAGGTGTCCGTGCGCGGCCTTTACGGATATGTGGAGTAAGGAGAAAGTATTTTGAAGGAACTTTTGGAACTGTTTCTCACCTTTGCCAAGATCGGCGTGATGACCTTTGGCGGAGGTATGGCGATGCTGCCGATCCTCGAGCGCGAGGTGGTGCAGAATAAGCACTGGGCAACGGAAGAAGAGCTGGTGGACTATTTTGCCATCGGTCAGTGCACACCGGGCATCATCGCCGTCAACACGGCGACATTTGTCGGGCAGAAGAGAAAAGGCGCGATGGGCGGCATCACCGCGACGCTCGGCGTGGTATTCCCCTCGCTCGTCATTATCACGATCCTGGCGGGACTCATTACGAACTTTGCCCACCTTGCCTGGGTGCAGAACGCCTTTGCAGGCATTCAGGTGTGTGTATGCGTGCTCATCCTGAACGCTGTGCTCAAGCTGCTGAAAAAGTCGGTCGTGGATAAGCGCACGGCGGTCATCTTTGTTATCGTGCTGCTGGGGAATATGCTGCTGAGCGTTTCGCCGGTGTGGTTCGTGCTGCTCTCGGCGCTGTCCGGCATCGTGCTGAAAAATCTTGAGGGGAGGGCGGCGGCAAAATGACCTTGTATCTTCGCTTATACTGGGAATTTTTCAAAACGGGCCTGTTTGCCATCGGCGGCGGCATGGCGACGCTGCCGTTCCTTAAGGATATCGGGGCGACCACGGGCTGGTTTTCGCAGACGGACCTGATGAACATGCTGGCTGTGTCGGAATCGACGCCGGGTCCTGTCGGCATCAACATGGCGACCTATGTCGGCTATACGGTCGGCGGCGTGCCGGGCGCGATCGTCGCCACTATCGGCGAGGTGACGCCGTCGATCATCGTCATTTTGATCGTTGCGGCGATGCTCGCCAAATTCCGCGACAACCAGTATGTCGCCAACGCGTTCTACGGCCTACGTCCCGCCTCCACCGGCCTGATCGGCGCGGCCTGCGCGGGCGTGATGCTTCAGGTGATCGCCGGGATCACGAGCGCGTCGCAGGAGGATTCCATCCTGATGAAATTCTCGTGGGACGGCGCGATCAGCTGGCGCGGCATCATCCTTGCGCTGGTGCTGCTCGTCTTCACGCGCTACATCAAAAAGACCAAGGACCTGCACCCGATCGCCTTTATCGGAGTCTCCGCGGTGATCGGTGTCGTGTTCCACTTCGCGGGAGTGTAAAAGATATTCAAAAAGAGGGACGCAGCTTTCAGCTGCGTCCCTCTTTTTTGAGAAAGATGCGTTCCGCTTTGTGCCTTGCCGCCCGAAAGGCGGCTGCGACACGCGCGGAGCGAGAAGTGTTTTTCCGGCGTACACGCCGCCGGAAAAACGGATTCCAATTTATTTCGTGTCTGTGGACGCCTGAGCAGCCGTTGGCGGCTCTGCCGCCTTACGGATGCCGTGTACCCCTTGCGGATAAAAGTCTGCGACGCTTTTTAGCGCCTGCATTAGTCGGCGGTGGCGATATGGCTGGCGATGCGCTGCATGATCATGTCGAGAGCGACTAAGTTGTGGCCGCCTTCGAGGACGATGATGTCTGCGTACTTGCGGCTCGGCTCGACGAACTGCTCGTGCATGGGCTTGACGGTCGTCAAGTACTGCGTGATGACGCTCTCGAGCGTGCGGCCGCGGTCGCGTACGTCGCGCAGCGCGCGGCGCAGAATGCGAACGTCGGCGTCGGTCTCAACAAAAATTTTGATGTCAAGCATTTCGCGCAGCCGCGGGTCCTGGAAAATGAGGATGCCCTCGACGATGACGACCTTGCTCGGCCGGATGAGCTCGGTCTCATTCGTGCGCTGGTGGTCTGCGTAGGAGTAGACAGGGCAGCGGATGGCCTTGCCCGCCTTGAGCTCCTTAAGCTGCTCGACCATCAGATCGGTCTCGAAAGCGTCGGGGTGGTCGTAGTTCTGTTTGCAGCGCTCTTCAAAGGGCCTGTCCTGATATTTATAATAGCTGTCGTGGTGTACGACGCTGATATCGTCGCCGAAGTGCTGCTTCAGATGCTCGGTAAGCGTCGTTTTGCCCGAACCGGTGCCGCCTGCAATGCCAATGAAGATGGTGTTCATCGCCAGACCCTCCATGAATCGTTTGTTGTTAAGTCGATTATAGGAAGACTTTGGCGAAAAAGCAAGGCCGCGCGGCGGAATGCGGCAAAAATTTGTGCGTGGGCGGTTGACGCGAAGCAAAAAAGCAAGTATTATGTAAAGGAACACGGCACCTTGTGTGCTCGCGCGCAGAGACTCTATTTTGACAAAAGAAAGGAGCGTCGGCATGGATCTTCTCAAGTGCCCGCGCTGCGGCGAAGAATATTCCCCCAGCTATCGCAGATGCCCGTTCTGCGAGGAGGGAGACCATCCCCGCAAGATCAAGTACAATTCCAGCAAACAGAGCGGCGGCCGGCGTGTTTCGGATAAAAAGCAGACGCAGTCCGTCCGCGGCGCGATGGCGGCGGTGCTCGTCGTCGTGCTGCTGCTTCTGAGCTGGTCGCTCTTTGGCGACAAGATCGTCGCAAAGATCACGCCCGCCGACGACGGCAATACCCCCGGCGTGCAGGACGATGTCAATACGCCCGACGACAGCAATACGAACACGGACGATCCGAACGCGAACAACGGCGACACCACTGACCCGAACACCGGTGATGAGCCGAACGCAAATGATCCCGCAAACGGCAGCGACACAACTGCCACCAATCCCGGCACCACGACAACCCCGTCCACCCCGACGGTGGATGCCTCGGCTCTGAGCATCAAGACGAACGTCGGCACGACGCTGCCCAAGGACGGAAACGGCAACTTTGACTGCACGATCAAGTCGAGCGAGACCATCCGCCTGAGCGTTTCCGGCACGGACGCGGCCGCGACCTGGGCGGTGGCGGACGCGAGCGTCCTGTCCATCTCGGCGGACGGCTTGATCACGCCTGCCAAGGTGGGTACCACGACCGTGACGGCCACCGTTGGCGGCGCGGTGCTGACCATCACGGTGCGCATCAAGTAAAGAGAAAAAGAACGGTCAAAGGCCGTTCTTTTTTTGCGCAAAAAGGGGCGGCTTTCCTTGCAAGCACTGCCCGCCTGTGCTACAATTACCTTGAAAAAGTATTTGCAGGAGCTATCGACCATATGACGACCCGTGAATTTCAGCAGAAAAAGCCGCTTTCCATTCTCTTCACCTACTTCAAGCCGCACCGCGGCCTGTTCATCCTGGACCTTGTCTGCGCGACGGTCGTTGCGCTCATCGATCTCGCCTTCCCGCTCGTGACGCGCAAGTCGATGTACGACCTTTTGCCGAATCAGCAGTACCGCACGTTTTTTATCGTGATGGGCGTGATGATGGCGGCGTTCATTGTGCGCGCGCTTTTATACTATGTCATTTCCTACTGGGGACACACATTCGGCATTCTGGTGGAGGCGGACATCCGCCGCGACCTTTTCACGCACGTGCAGGAGCTGGACGTCAGCTTCTTTGACCATAACCGCACGGGCCAGCTGATGAGCAGGCTGACAAGCGACCTCTTCGAGATCACGGAGCTCGCCCACCACGGCCCAGAGGATTTGCTCATTTCGACGCTGACGATCGTCGGCGCGCTCGCCATCCTGTTTTCCATCGAGTGGCGGCTCGCGCTGGTCGTGGCGTGCATCCTGCCGGTGTTCATCGCGGTCATCATGTCGCGCCGCAGCAAGATGACGGCAGCCTCGCGCGGCGAGAAGCAGAAGACTGCCGCCATCAACGTCGGCATCGAGTCGTCGCTCTCCGGCATCCGCACGGCGCGCGCCTTTGCCAACGAGGAAGAGGAGATCGACAAATTCAACGCGGCGAACGAGGAATTCAAGGTCTCCAAGCGCAAATTCCACCACGAGATGGGTGTGTTCAACGCGACGATGGAATTTTTTATGACGCTGCTCTCTGCCGCCGTCATCACGGTGGGCGGCTATCTCATCATGCGCGGCGAGATGAACTACATTGACCTCATCACGTTTTCCCTTTACATCGCAACGTTCATCAACCCCGTGCGAAAGCTCGCGAATTTCTCTGAGATTTTTGCGCGCGGCTTTGCCGGTCTCGAGCGCTTCACCGCGCTGATGCGCGTGGAGCCCGCGCTCAAGGACGCACCGGACGCGAAGGAGCTCGAACACTGCCGCGGCGAGATCGACGTCGACCATGTGAGCTTTTCTTACGAGGGCGAGGAGAATGAAGGCGTGCTCCACGACGTGAGCGTGCATATAAGGCCTGGCGAGATGCTCGCCATCGTCGGCCCCTCCGGCGGAGGCAAGTCGACGCTCTGCCAGCTCATCCCGCGCTTTTACGAGGTGAGCAAGGGCGCAATCCGTATCGACGGGGAGGACGTGCGCTCGCTCACGCAGTCGTCCCTTCACCGCGCCATCGGCATCGTGCAGCAGGATGTGTTCCTCTTTGCCGACACGGTGCGCGAGAATATCCGCTATGGCCGCCCCGACGCGACGGACGAGGAGATCGTCGAAGCGGCGAAGCGCGCGGAGATTTACGACGATATCATGGCCATGCCGCACGGCTTCGACACCTATGTCGGCGAGCGCGGCACGATGCTCTCCGGCGGACAGAAGCAGCGCGTGTCCATCGCGCGCATCTTCCTCAAAAACCCGCCCATCCTCATTCTGGATGAGGCGACGAGCGCGCTCGACAGTGTGACGGAGGTCAAGATCCAGCACGCCTTCGACGAGCTCGCGCGCGGGCGCACGACGCTTGTGATCGCACACCGCCTCTCGACCATCCGCTCGGCCGACCGCATTCTCGTCGTCGAGGATGGCCGCATTGCCGAGCAGGGCGGCCACGAGGCGCTGCTCTCGCAAAACGGCGAGTATGCGTCCCTCTGGCGCACGCAGAACGGGATGGCGTAATGGACAGACGGCAGCTTTTGGATCGCGCCGCGCGCAATGGCGACGAGCGCGTGCTGCTGGCGCACATTCTCGATAAATGTGAGCAGAGCAGGAACCGCAACATCCCGTCGGCGACGGACTTTCTGAGCCCCGCTGAGCAGCGCAGCGCGCAGGATTTGCTGCACGCCGCGGCCATCCACGACGGCTACGCCTTCTGCGGCGGATTTGCACGCGCGGAACGGAGAATGCTCCTCTTTCTGCCCGACTGGCAGGAGGAGGCCGACGAGAGCGAGTACATGACGGCGCTCCGCTGCACGTATCGCAAGGAAGATACGCTGACGCACCGCGACTTTCTCGGCTCGCTGATGGCGCAGGGCGTCACGCGCGAAAAGCTCGGCGACATTCTGGTGTCGGAGGGCTCGTGCGATTTGATCGTCTCGCGCGATATCGCGCCGTATCTGCTGCAAAACGTGACGAACGCGGGGCGCGTGAAGCTCTCGGTCAGCGAGATCGAGCTTTCAGACTTGAGCGTCCCCGCGCTCAAGGTCAAGGAGATTCGCGACACGGTCTCGACGCTGCGGCTCGACGCCGTGGCGGCAAGCGGCTTTTCGATGAGCCGCGGCAAGGCACAGGAGCTCATTTCCTCGGGCCGCGTGCAGCTTAACCACCGCGAAACGCTCAAGAGCGACGCCCCCGTCGTGCAGGGGGATGTGATCTCCGCCCGCAGCCTCGGCAAGTTTGAGGTCGCCGAGGTCGGCGGCCTGAGTAAAAAAGGAAGAACGGCGCTGCTTCTGCGCCGATACCTGTAAGGAGAATCAAACAATGACGATGGATGAAAAGATCGCGCGCATCAACGCGCTGGCGCACAAGGCCAAAGCCGAAGGCTTGACCGACGAGGAGAAGGAGGAGCAGGCGCAGCTGCGCTGCGACTACATCGACTCGGTGAAGGCAAACCTAAAATCCCAGCTCAATACGCTCTATGTGCTGGACGAAAAGACGGGTAAAAAGACGAAGATCGTCGACTTTGAGCGCGAGCGCGCCGCGAGAGCGGGCAAGAAAAAGGAGAACAGATAAATGAGCAAGGATTTTGAATACGATCCCGAGACCGGTTCGTTCCGCTTTGACGAGAGCGGCGGAAAAACGAAGAAAAAGAACGATGTCGACGTCGGCGGCTGGATTTTGATCGCGGCGCTGTTCGCCTTCGGCCTGTGGCCCATCGGCCTCATCGCGCTCATCTCCAAGCTCTCGGACAAGCCGAAGAAGGTGAGTTCCTCGCGCAGCGGCATGCGCACGTCCACAAGCCCGAATGCAAACGTTTCCTCGCGCGGCAAGGTGGAAAAGTCCGTGGTGAAGACGGCGAAGCAGATGAACCGCGCGCCGAAGACTTCCGACAAGACCGCGCGCACGCTGATGATCATCGGCGGCATCATCGCCGCGGCCGCCGGCAGCGGATTGATTTCGGATATCGGCGAGATCATCGGCTACGGCTGGTATTCCTACATGGCCGAGTACATGCTGTCCGAGTGCGGCTTCCTCGCCGGCGGTATCGCGATGTTTGCTGCCGGTCAGCGCATGAAGCGCCGCAGTGCACGCATCGCGCGCTATCTCGCCGTGATGGGCGAGCGCGGCTACATCAGCGTGGAGGAGCTCTGCACCGTGACGGGCAAGAGCCGCAAAAAGATCGAGAGCGATCTTGACTACATGGTCGAAAAGGGTCTGCTCGGCACGGGCGCGTACTTAGACAGCGGCCGCGGCATCTTCTTCCGCAGCGCCGACGCCTTTGCCGACTACGCGAATGCGACCGCGAAAAAGGAAAACGTCACGCCCAAGGAGGCCAACGAGGGCTATGCGGGCGCGCTGCGCGCCATCCGCTCGGCCAACGACCGCATCGCCGACCCCGTGCTGAGCGAGAAGATCGACCACCTCGAGACCGTCGCGGGCAAAATTTTCCGCGAGGTCGAGCAGCATCCCGAAAAGCAGCAGCAGGCCGCGACGTTCCTCAATTACTACCTGCCCACGACGCTCAAGCTGCTTGACAGCTACGCCAAGTTTGAAGAGGCGGGCATCGAGGGCGAGAATCTCTCCCGCGCGCAGGAGCGCATCGAAGAGACGATGGATGCCCTCATCAAGGGCTTTGACAAGCAGCTCGACGATTTGTACCGCAACGAGGCGATGGACATTGACAGCGATATCCGCGTGATGGAAAATATGCTCCGCCGCGACACGGCGAGCGTGGAGGACGATTTCGGCCTCGGCGGCGCGGCAGTGCAGCGCGCACCGGACGAGGAATAAGGTACTGCACCGCGCTCATACGCTCTATGAGGAGAAAGGACAAGAGGCATGAAACAAACCGGCAGACGATTTGACGCCGCAGCCTTTTACGGCGGCACGAACAGCGAGGCCTACCGCTATCTCGGCGCGCACCGCACGCGGCGGTCGGGGAAAGACGGCTACGTCTTCCGCACCTGGGCGCCGAACGCCGCGCATGTGTCCGTTGTGGGCAATTTCTGCGGCTGGAACGGCTACGCCCACCCGATGGAAAAGAACGCGGACGGTTTCTGGGAGTGTTTTGTGCCGTCCCTCAAGCGCTACGACACCTACAAGTTTGCTGTGACGGCACAGACGGGCGAGACCGTGCTCAAGGCCGACCCCTACGCCTTCCACGCCGAGACCCGCCCCGGTACGGCCAGCAAGCTCTATGACCTCGGCGGCTACCGCTGGGGGGATGACGAATGGCGGTCGAGCCGCGCAAAGGCACCCCTTGACCGCTCGCCGCTCAACATTTACGAAGTCCACCTCGGTTCGTGGCGGCGGCGCGAAAACGGCGATTTTTACGACTACCGCACGCTCGCGCGCGAGCTGGCGGATCACGTTCTGGACCTTGGCTACAACTGCGTCGAGCTCATGCCCGTCACCGAGTATCCGCTTGACGATTCCTGGGGCTATCAGTGCACCGGCTATTTTGCCGCAACGTCGCGCTACGGCACGCCCAGGGACTTTATGTACTTTGTCGACTATCTGCACCAAAAGGGCATTTCCGTCATTTTAGACTGGGTGCCGTCGCACTTCTGCAAGGACGCGCACGGCCTCATCGACTTTGACGGCACGCCCTGCTACGAATACGCCGACCCCAATAAGCGCGAGCACGAGGGCTGGGGAACGCGTGTGTTCGACTATGGCCGCGGCGAGGTGAAGAGCTTTCTCCTTTCCTCTGCTGCGTTCTGGCTGCGCGAGTTCCATGTGGACGGCCTGCGCGTGGACGCGGTTGCGTCAATGCTGTACCTCGACTATGGCCGCGAAAATGGCCGCTGGACGCCAAACATCAACGGCGGGCACGAGAATTTAGAGGCCATCGACTTTCTGCGCGCGCTCAACGAGACTGCGTTTTTCGTCGACCAGAACGCGCTGATGGTCGCCGAGGAGTCGACCGCGTGGCCGCTCGTCACGCGGCCCGCCAAGGATGGCGGCCTCGGCTTCAACCTCAAGTGGAACATGGGCTGGATGAACGACATGTGCCACTATTTGAAGCTTGACCCCTGGTTTCGCCAGTTCCACCACAAGGACATCACCTTTTCGCTGATGTATGCCTTCTCGGAGAATTTCGTCCTGCCGATCTCGCACGACGAGGTCGTGCACATGAAGGGGTCGCTTCGCGGCAAGATGCCGGGGGATGACTGGCAGCAGCTCGCGGGCGTGCGTGCGTTCACGGCGTACCTGCTCGCCCATCCGGGCAAGAAGCTCACGTTCATGGGCGCGGAGCTGGGCCAGTGGCACGAGTGGGATTTTGCCTCTCAGCTCGACTGGTATTTGCTCGAAAATAAAGAAAATCAGCAGACTCAGCGGTTTTTCAAGGACATCAACCGCTTTTACTTATCGCAGAGCCCGCTTTGGGATATTGACTTTTCGTGGGAGGGCTTTGAGTGGCTCGTCGCCGACGACAACCACAATAACATCGTCGTCTTCGTCCGGCGTGACCGGAAGGGCCGCGAGCTCATCGCGGCGGTCAACTTCTCGCCAGTCGGACGCGCGGACTACCGCTTCGGCGTGCCGCCGAAAAAGACGTACCGCGAGGTGTTTACCACCGACCTTCCCGCATACGGCGGCACGGGCGACTGGCGCAACGAAGGAGAGCTTTTGACCGAGTCCATCCCCTCGCACGGCAAGCCCTGCTCGCTGTGCGTGACCATCCCGCCGCTCGGCGCGGTGTTCTTCGCGGGCGAGGGTGAATGGCAGGAAGAGGAGAAAACCAACGAGCCGTCCGAGGTGTGACCGGGCGGCAACGAAACAAGGAGGAGAGAACAAGCGTGAAGAAAGAATGTATCGCCATGCTGCTTGCCGGCGGCCAGGGCAGCCGCCTCTACGTGCTCACGGAGAATATGGCGAAGCCCGCCGTGCCGTTTGGCGGCAAGTTCCGCATCATTGACTTTCCGCTCTCAAACTGCGCCAACGCTGGCATCGATACCGTCGGCGTTCTGACGCAGTACCGCCCGCTGGAGCTCAACCGCTATATCGGCTCGGGCCAGCCGTGGGATCTCGACCGCGCGGACGGCGGCGTGCACATCCTGCCGCCGTATCAGAGCGCGGGCGGTGCGTCGTGGTATAAGGGTACGGCCAACGCCATCTTCCAGAACATCGGCTTTGTCGACATGTACGACCCCGAGTATGTGCTCATCCTCTCGGGCGACCACATCTACAAGATGAATTACGCTAAAATGCTCGCTCACCACAAAAAAACGGGAGCAGATTGCACCATCTCCGTCATGGAGGTGCCCTGGGAGGATGCGCCGCGCTTTGGCATCATGAATGTGGACGAAAACGACATGATCACAGAATTCGAGGAAAAGCCCGCGCATCCCAAGAGCAACTTGGCGTCGATGGGCATTTATGTCTTCACGTGGAAAAAGCTGCGTGAGTACCTCATCGAGGACGAGAGCGATGAGGCGAGCAGCAACGATTTCGGCAAAAACATCATCCCCAAGATGCTGCAAAACGGGGAAAAGATGGCGGCGTACCGCTTCTCCGGCTACTGGAAGGATGTCGGCACGCTCGATTCTTTGTGGGATGCGAACATGGATATGCTCGCGACCGGCAGCGGGCTCGATCTTCTCGAAAAGGACTGGCCGATCTATGGCCGCTCCGTCTCCGCGCCGCCGGCGTATCTGGGGCAGAACGCGCACGTGGAGCACAGCGTCGTCGCGCGCGGCTGCACGGTCGAGGGCGAGGCGGAGAACTCCGTCCTCTCTGAGCGCTGCACGGTGGAGGAGGGCGCAAGCGTCCAGTACTCCATCCTGATGCCCGGCGCGGTCGTCAAAAAGGACGCGCGCGTCTCCTACGCCATCATCGGCGAGAACGGCGTCGTCGGCGAGCACGCCTTTGTCGGCGCGCCGCCCGAGGCGGTGCCGCCGGAGCAGTGGGGCATCACGGTGCTCGGCCCCGGCGCGGCGGTCGCGGATGACTATGTGCTGCCTGCCAACCGCATGCGCAGCGTGGACGGAAAGGAGACGGTACGATGAACGGACTGCACGGCATCATCTTTGCCTATGAAAAGGCTCCCGGCCTTCGCGAGCTGACCGAAGCGCGCATGCCCGGCTCTGTGCCGTTCGGCGGGCGCTACCGCGTGGTCGACTTCATGCTCTCCAATATGGCGGGCGCGGGCATCACAGACGTCGGCGTTGTGCTGCACGGCAACTATCAAAGCCTGCTCGACCACATCGGCAGCGGCAAGACGTGGGACATGGCGCGCAAGAACGGCGGTCTCAAGCTGCTGCCGCCCTTTGCCGACGCGCGCAAGTTCGGCGTGGAGGAATTCCGCGGCAAGATGGAGGCGCTCTCGGGCGTGCGGTCGTACCTGCACGAGATCCGGCAGAAGTACGTCGTCCTGTCCGACAGCGACCTTATCATCAATCTGCCGCTGCAGAAGGTGCTGGACGCGCACATCGAAAGCGGCGCGGACATCACCTGCGTCTGCACCGAGAGCGGCCAGTTTGTGGAAAACGCCACGTATTTCACCGTCAACGAGGCGGGCCGCATCACCGAGACGCGCTGCGCGCCGCACAAGGCGAGCGGCTGCCGCAGCCTGGAGATTTACCTTCTGAGCCGCGATCTGCTCATTTCCCTTGTGGACGAGTGCGCTGCGCAGGATAAATACAGCTTCCGCAGCGACGTTCTCGGCGGTATGGGCGATCAGCTCGACCTGCGCGCCTTCCTGTGGGACGGCTTTGCTGCGCAGCTGCGCACGGTGCGCGAATACTATGAGCGCAGCATGCAGCTGTTAGACCCTGCCATTCGCGCAGAGCTCTTCTGCGCCGAGCGGCCCATCCTCGCCAAGGAGGATGACGAGGCGGCGTCCTACATCGCGCCGGATTCGCGCTGTGTGGGCTCGCTCATCGCCGACGGCTGCCAGATCGAGGGCAGTGTGGAGGGGAGCATCCTCTTCCCGGGCGTCAAGGTCGGCAAGGGCAGCACCGTCAAAAACTGCATCCTCTTTAAAAACACCGTGGTGGAGGAGGGTGTGACGCTCGGCTGCGTCATCGCCGACAAGGATGTCCGCATCCGCCGCGGCGGCACACTTATCGGACACGAGAGTTACCCGCTCGCCGTGAGCAAGGGCAGCATTGTATAAAAGCAGCAAACAGAAGAAAGAAGCTTGCAGATGAACATTTTGTATGTGACGAGCGAGGCGGTCCCCTTTTGCAAGACGGGCGGCCTTGCCGACGTGGCCGGCAGCCTTCCGCAGGCGCTCGCGGCAAACGGAGACCGCGTGAGCGTCATCCTGCCGCTTTACGAGCGCGTGAAGGACAAGTGGGGCGAGCAGCTCCACTTTGAAAAGTGGACGTTCGTGCGCCTTGCGTGGCGCAGCGTCTACTGCGGGCTCTTTTCGCTCGAGCGCGACGGCGTCACGTGGTACTTTGTCGACAATGAGACGTATTTCCGCCGCAGCGAGCTCTACGGCTACTATGACGACGGCGAGCGCTTTGGCTTTTTCTCCCGCGCGGTGACGGAACTGCTCAAGTCCCTGCCGCAAAAGCCCGACGTTGTCCACTGCAACGACTGGCAGAGCGCGCTTGTGCCCATCTACATCAGGGATGAAGCCGTGCGCGACGACTTTTATAAGGGAATTCGAACCGTCATTACGGTGCATAATATCGAATATCAGGGCCGTTACGGCAGCCGCACGGTCGAAGACCTGTTCGGCCTGGACCATGGCTGGTTCGACGGCGGCACGATCGAATTCGGCGGCGATGTGAACCTTTTAAAGGGCGCGATCGTCACGGCGGACGCCGTGACCGCCGTGAGCCCGACCTACGCGCAGGAGCTCAAGTACGCGTACTTTGCCCACGGGCTGGAAAACGTGATGAGCATGAACGCGCGCAAGCTCCACGGCGTGCTCAACGGCATCGACATGCAGCGCTATGACCCGTCGCGCGACAAGAGCCTCGCAGCGGCGTATTCGCCCGATGACCTTGCCGGAAAGAAGAAGGACAAGGCAGCGCTCCAGCGCGTGCTGGGATTGCAGGAACGGCCCGATACGCCGATCCTCGCGATGGTCACGCGCCTTGTCTCCCACAAGGGGCTCGACCTTGTGTGCGAAACGCTCGACGCATTTATGAGCAAGGACGTACAGTTCGTCGTGCTCGGCAAGGGCGACGCGAAGTACGAGACGTTTTTTGAGTACGCCAAGCAGCGCTACGGCGGACGCATGGCCGTCTACCTCGGCTATTCCGAGCAGCTCGCCATGCAGATCTACGGGGGCGCAGACCTCTTCCTGATGCCCTCGAAGAGCGAGCCGTGCGGACTTTCGCAGATGATCGCGATGCGCTACGGCGCGGTGCCCATCGTGCGCGAGACCGGCGGATTAAAGGACACTGTTCACGCGTATGAAGCCTGGAACGGACAGGGCAACGGCTTCACCTTTGCCAACTACAACGCTGGCGACATGTGCCACGTGATCTGCGAGGCCATTGACCTTTACCATGACAACAAGGGCGCCTACGCGATGCTCCAGCAGCGCGGCATGACCGCGGATTTCAGCTGGACGCGCTCGGCGCAGGAATACCGCAACATTTACGAATCCATCTGCCGATAAAGAAAAGGAAAACGATCTATGACCATTGACTCTGTGAAGAAAATGAAAGACGCGCTGTGCGAAAAGCTGAAAGTCAGCTTCGGCAGCACCGTGGAGGAGGCGAACGATGCGCAGATGATGCGCGCGAGCGCCCTTGTCCTGCGCGACGTGATGGCCGAGCGCAGCGTGGACACCATGCGCGAGACCCGCGAGGAACACCGCCGTCAGGTGCACTACCTGTCGATGGAATTCCTGATGGGCCGCAGCCTGATGAAAAACGCCTTCAATTTAGGCGTCGGCGAAATTCTGACCGAAGCGCTCGACGAGCTGGGCTTCCGCGCAGCGGACATCTTTGAAAGCGAGCCCGACGCGGGTCTCGGCAACGGCGGCCTCGGCCGTCTCGCCGCGTGCTATCTCGACTCGATGACGACGCTCGACATCCCCGCCGCGGGCTATTCCATCTGCTATGAGCTCGGCATTTTCCGCCAGCGCATCGTCGACGGCCAGCAGGTTGAGCTGCCGGACAACTGGAAGGACCTCGGTGGCGCGTGGCTGCTGCCCAAGCCGCAGGAGGCCGAGACCGTCCGCTTCGGCGGTACGGTCCGCCAGTTCTGGGACGACGGGCGGCTGCATGTCGTGCCCGAGGGTGAGACCGAGGTGCTGGCTATCCCCTGCGACATGGAGATCGCGGGCTACGGCACGAAGCATGTCAACACGCTGCGCCTCTGGGACGCGAAGTCCCCCGTGCCGCTCGACATGTCGCTCTTTTCACAGGGCGAATATCTGCGCGCGCAGGAGCAGCACGCGATGGCCGAGACCATCGCAAAGGTTCTCTATCCCGAGGACAACCATCCCGAGGGGAAGAGCCTGCGCTTAAAGCAGCAGTACTTCTTCGTCTCCGCGACCGTGCAGTCCATCGTGCGCAAGCACATCGAGGTCTACGGCACGGCCACGAATTTCCACGAAAAGAATGTCATCCAGATCAACGACACGCACCCCGCGCTCGTCATCCCCGAGCTCATGCGCATCCTGATGGATGACGCAGGCCTCGACTGGGACACGGCGTGGAACATCACGACGCACTCCGTCGCTTACACGAACCACACGGTGCTTTCCGAGGCGCTCGAGCGCTGGCCGCAGGAGTTGATGCAGTCGCTTCTGCCGCGCGTGTGGACGATCATCACCGAGATCGCGCGCCGCTATCAGGAAAAAATCGAAAACTACTACCACGACGAAGCCAAGACGCGCGAAATGGCCATCATCTGGGACGGTCAGGTCCGCATGGCAAACCTGTGCATTGCGGGCGGCATGGCCGTGAACGGCGTGAGCGCTCTGCACTCGGACATCCTGCGAAACGACGTTTTCAAATACCAGTGCGCAATGGAGCCGGAGAAGTTCAAAAATGTGACCAACGGCATCGACCACCGCCGCTGGCTCGCGCAGATCAACCCGCGGCTCGACGAGCTCGTGCGCGCGCTCGCGGGCGGGGATGAATACCTCCTGCACCCCGAAGCGCTTAAAAAGCTCGAGGCCTATGCAGACGACACCGCGGTGCTGAACCGCCTCGGCGAGATCAAGCGCGCGAATAAGCTCGATTTTGCCGCCTACGTCAAAAAGACGCAGGGCATCGTGCTCAATACCGACGCGATCTTCGACGTGCAGGTCAAGCGCCTGCACGAGTATAAGCGTCAGCTTTTGAACGCGATGCATATCATCTACCTCTATCAACAGCTGCAAAACGACCCGAACCGCGCCATGCAGCCGCGCGTGTTCCTGTTCGGCGCGAAGGCCGCGCCGGGCTACGCGGTCGCCAAGCGCATCATCCGCCTCATCAACTCCCTTGCCGCTGAGATCAACGCCGACCCCATCTGCCGCGACAAGCTGCAGGTGGTGTTCCTTGAGAACTACCGCGTGTCGCTCGCCGAGCATCTGATGCCCGCGAGCGAGGTGAGCCAGCAGATCTCTACCGCAGGCAAGGAGGCCAGCGGCACGGGCAACATGAAGTTCATGATGAACGGTGCGCTGACCGTCGGCACGCTCGACGGCGCGAACGTCGAGATGCACGAGAGGCTCGGCGACGAGAACATGTTCCTCTTCGGCCTGCACGCCGACGAGGTCGTGCGCCTCAAGCGCGAGGGCTACGCCCCGCAGAAGCTCTACGCGCGCGACGAGAACCTGCGCGCGGTGATCGACAAGCTCAAGGCGGGCTTCTCAGACGGCGTTTCCTACGACGATCTCGCCTCGCGGCTGCTGATGAACGATGAATACATGCTCTTGCAGGACTTCGCGTCCTACTGCGCCGCCGAGCAGCGCATGGCAGACACCTACGCAAGAAGCGAGGAATGGAACCGCATGTCGCTCATCAACATCGCCCGCAGCGGCATCTTCGCCGCCGACCGCGCCGTCGCGCAGTACGCCGATACGATCTGGCATGTACCGCACAAATGAATAAATCAAACGCGGAGCGGCATAAGGCACCCCCGCGCAGGGGTATCAACCCAATACCGTTCATGAGCAGAAAGCGAGGACGCTGGAAATCCGGCGTCCTCGCTTTGCATTTTGTATATGGGAAAAATGTTCCGTCCGCATTCCCCTCATTGGCCCTGATAGGCACGGTACAGGAACGTGACGATCTGAGCGCGGGTGCAATCGCTGTCCGACCCGAATAGGCCATCACCAATGCCGTTGGTCACGCCGTTCTCCACGGCCCACGCCACCGCGTTTGCATAGTAGCTGTCGGTGAGCACATCGTTGAACTCGGCCTTGCTATCGACCAACTTGCCAATGGCCCGGAACAGGAAGGTCACGCTCTGGGCGCGGGTACAGGTTTCGTTGGGGCTGAAAGTACTCTCTGCCGTGCCGGTGGTGATGCCGTTTTCAACGGCCCATGCCACAGCCTTCGCATAGTAGCTGTTCGCAGAAACATCCGCGAAGCTGCTCACATTCTTCGGCTCAGGAGAACCGGCGGCACGCCACAGGAATGTGACGATCTGCGCACGGGTGCAGGGCTGGTTGGGGCTGAAATGCTCGGCATCCGTGCCAGAGGTGATGCCCTTCTCCGCTGCCCAAAGCACCGCATCATAGAAGTAATCGTTCGCCTTGACATCTACGAAGTAGTTGAGCATCGCATTGCCATCCATAAAGGTTGCTTTGATCTCGACCTTACTTGCGGGCATGGCAAAGGTGTACTGGGTGTCATTCTTCTTGGTGAGCTTGATTTCCTTGCCATCCTTGTCCAGCACGGTAAGTGTCTCAAGAGTATAGCCCTTGTCCGGGGTGACGGTGATTGTTACGGTCGTGCCTTTCTTAGCATTCTTTGGACTGACGGTGATAGACCCGTTCTCCGTCTTGGACGGTGCCGTGACGGGATAGGTCGGAGCAGAAGAACTTCCGGAGGAAGACCCGCCAGAAGATGGCCGCACATAAGCATTCACGATAATCTGGCTGCGTGGGCTTTCGGTGGTGGTCGGAGTCGTCATGCTAACATAATAGATTGTGTTGTTTGAAGGTGCAGAATCCAGCACCACTGTCAATTTAGTGCCACTACAGCTTGTTTTACCAACAAGTTCACCACCAGTTTCCGCACTGTAAACATTAAAAATCGTTCCATCGACTGGCTCACTGTTCAGCGTAAAAACAACTTCCTTGTCATCTGCGGATGAGATGGTATCGGTATTGTTTGCGAAGATCGGTGCCACACCAGGCTGCTTTTCTGCGACAGTAACCGTGATGTCTTCGGTTACAACCGTATCTTCAGTAAAAAACTTAGTTTCGCCATTCTTCTGATACGTCAACACCTTGTCTTTCGCCGCGTCAGGAATTTCAACCTTTCCATCGTCCGAGGTATAGACGATCACATCTTCCGTACTCTCTGGGAAGTCAAAAATCACCTTGCAGGCCTTTGCAACATCAAAGTCCTTTGCAAGCTTATCTACGTTTTTCGACCAAATACCGCTGTTTTCTTTCGTACCGTTTTCCGTATTCAGTCTCCATGCGATTTCACCACTGGTGATTTGTTCACTCGTTGCTTTTGCGACTTCATCGGAAATTTTTTCGTTATCGGCTGGTGTATACGAGCCACCATTACCGCCAAGTTTGCCAACTGCTGTCAGGCCATCCATTTCCTGATAGTAAGAATTTTTAATCGCACAGGAGGACAGCTGCTGTCCAGCAATACCGCCCGACGGTGTGCCAGAAATCGTTCCGGTATTCAGGCAGTTTTCTACGTTCGTTGCTTTCTCCAAATAACCTACAATACCGCTGCTGACACAGCCTGTAATCGTTCCGGTGTTAAGGCAATTCCGGACAGTGCCAAAGTAATCACCTTCCCACGACCACGAGCTTATACCAACAATACCGCCCACATAATCGCCACTCATATCATTCGGGCCGGAAATTGTACCGTTGTTGACACAGCGTTCAATCACAGCAGACTTTCCTTCAACTGGCTTATTACTGGAATCTGGAATCTGATTATTGCCAACAATGCCGCCTACCTTGTCCCATTTAGAAGACGTTACTGTACCGTTATTGGTGCAATCAGCTATATAGCCGTACATATTCTCGCCAACAATGCCGCCCATATACGGATTACTTTTTGCTTCTACATGGCCGGAAAAGGTGCAACCCAAGACTTCAGAGGTCGTCCCATTCAGATTTCCTACGATACCGCCAGTACCGTTCAACTCATTAGCGTTTGCATCAGAATATACAGTCGCCTTCGCAGTGCAGTTTTCAATTTTTCCTTCCAGAATACCGGCAAACGATCCCGTACACGCACTCTTGCTGTTGATATAAGAATTTTCCAAATTTACATCATGGATATATCCGGCCAAATAACCAAACAGACCGCCTGCCATTTCTGTGGTACTGCTTTCGTTTATGTAAAGTCCAGAAATTGTATGGCCATTACCGTCAAATTCACCCAAGTACGGGAGTTGGGAACTGAAATTCGAAGAAATCAACCCAATTGGCTTCCATTCCTGCGGTGTACCTTCACCGGTGCAGCCATCTTTCGTAAAAATGAAGTTCGGATTCAGGTCAATATTGGAAGTCAATTCTGCATAGGTGTTCGTATTGTTTTCTAACAGATTTTCCGCATTCTCATTGTACCACTGAGCAAAAGCGTAGAACTGCTCTGCCGTACTGATTTGATAGGGTGAGTCCTCGGTTCCATCGCCCGTAATACCGGTCGGGCTCTCCGCAGCCAGGGCAGCCGTGGGCAGCAGCGTCAGGCACAGAATCAAGGCCATTACCGCGCTTGCAATTCGCTTTTTCATAGACATTTCTCCCTTCGTGATCAAGGCTCGTCCCGTAGGGATATCCCTACGGGAAACGGGGGTACCCCCGTTTCCGATGCCTTTCTGTTTTCATTCCGTAGCTTAACACGCTCTTTCCGAATTTTCAATAAACCTTGCGCGAAATGCGGCCGTTTCTGCGCGAATAGATAGCATCTCCGGTTGAAATGTGTTATACTGACAAAAACAGTCTGTGAGGAGGCACTATGAATACTATCGGCATTTCTGTGATCTCTAACCGCACACATATCACGCTGATGGCAGAGGATATTCTTTATCTCTCGCTGAGCGGCAGAAAGACGGCGATCCATATTACCGGCGACCGAATTTATGAGACCTATACCCCTATTGATGAACTGGCAAAAAAGCTTGGCAATACCTTTATCCGCGTGGATCGATGCTATCTCGTGTCTGCCAAGGCAATCCACGATGTGGCGAAAACGATCGATCTGATCAACGGCGAATCGCTGGATTACGCACGCCGCCGCAAGCGGGAGATCGTGGAGCAGGTACGCATCGAACGGCAAAAAATCGGCCGGACATTGGAACGCAATGACGTTCCCGCCTCACAAGAGGAGTACCATCGCCACTATGCCAGCTTTGACCATGTACCCTTTGCCTTCACCGATATTGAAATGGTGTTCAGCGAGGAACATTCGGCGGTGGACTGGATCTTCCGCTACGGCAATCAGGCACTGGCGGAGCTGGAAAAACTGCCATTGGAGCAGCTGATCAACCACGCCTTTGGCAGCATCTTTCCCAATATGGACGCCAAATGGCTTCGGGTCTATGAGCGCACAGTGCTCTATGGCGAAACACTGGAGATCACCGACTACAGTCCGGAAATTGACACAGAACTCAAAATCATCTGTTTCCCAACCTTTCCGGGACACTGCGGCTGTATGCTCTTTGACCGCCGGACGATTCAGACGGTGCAGGGCAGTACATCGGAGAATGGACTGACAACGCCTGCGGCGGCATTGACGCAAGCATAGCGTTTGTATGACAAACGCGCTTGCTGGGGAAATCCCCAGTCCCCCATGCCGCCTGCGGGCGGGAACTTCTCGGCAGCATTGCCGGAAA
>ERZ826220.1403-NODE-1403-length-24115-cov-6.085037_pt1 | contig 24115 bp, 10 predicted proteins | sample MGYA00519927_ERZ826220 | MGnify/ENA primary metagenome ERZ826220 (study PRJEB31778, sample SAMEA3449225) | human gut metagenome | biome: human gut; feature: human-associated habitat; material: faeces | place: United Kingdom | collected 2010/2012 ... | reverse complement strand
ATATTATAGACAGCGTATTCTATGGTGTCTTTTTCAATGAAAGTACTCATTCACAGATTGCCAGTTTTATGCCCGAAGGCGGTGGATATTCTACCTGGTTCTATGGCAAAGTAGTGGATATGTTCTATTTCCCGATTATTGACACAAACTGGCCCACATGGATGCCTTTCGTAGGTGGAGAACATTTTATATTCTTCAGCCCGATCTTTAATTTTGCAGATGCTGCTATCAGTTGCGGTATCATTGCTTTGCTACTTTTCTATAGCAAGTATCTGAACGAATCTTACCATTCACTGGATAAAAATAAAAAGGAAAGCGTAGATCATGAAGAGTAGGTTTCGGTTTCATCTGTGTTGTGTTTGTATGTTGGCGCTTGCGGTAGCAGGCTGTAAAGTCAAAAGACCTGACGATGTAATCTCAGAATCGAAGATGGAGAATTTGCTGTATGATTATCATGTGGCAAAGTCTATGGGAGATAATTTGCCTTATAGTGAGAACTATAAGAAAGCATTGTATATCGACGCCGTTTTCAAGAAATACGGGACTACACAAGCTGCATTTGACTCATCCATGGTTTGGTATACCCGTAACACAGAGATTTTATCGAAAATTTATGATAAGGTGAAAAAACGTCATTTTGTTTATTACAATCAAGTAGTGAAACCGGCATTGGTGGGATTGACAGGACCTTGGATTTCTGGAGGCATCGAATTTAACTGGCCTCAGCATCACCGTCCTTCTACTTTTTTGCCTACTGATTTTTTGATAGAGGAAAATGCGGATGGCAGTAAGACAGTATGGTGCAATGAAGTGGAGAGAATGTTCCGCACCAAAGGTATGCAGGGATTTACGCTTTATCCGGGCAAAGCTTATATAGAAATAAAAGTGAAGATTTATAATCGTACGTCTTTCCCTCAGACTTTTTTGTGGTGGGCCAATCCTGCAGTAGTAGTCAATGACCATTATCATTCGGTATTTCCACCTGATGTAAATGCGGTGTTTGATCACGGCAAGCGCGATGTTTCTTCTTTTCCTATTGCTACAGGAGTTTATTATAAACAGGATTATTCTGCTGGGGTGGATATCTCTAAATATAAAAATATTCCGGTTCCTACATCATATATGGCTATCAAGTCTAAATATGATTTTGTAGGTGGTTATGAAGAAGATGCCCATGGCGGTCTGCTGCATGTGGCCGATCATCATGTTTCTCCGGGAAAGAAACAATGGACATGGGGGAATGGTGATTTCGGTAAGGCGTGGGATCGCAATCTGACCGATGAGGATGGACCTTACATTGAGCTGATGACCGGTATGTATACGGATAACCAACCGGACTTTACTTGGTTACAGCCCTATGAGGAAAAATCATGGGTACAGTATTTTATGCCTTATAGTGAAGTGGGTTATGTAAAGAATGCAACTAAAGATGCTTTGCTGAATTTGGAAATAAAGGAAGGTAAAGCCCGTTTGGTGCTTTATACTACGGGAGTGAATAGTGGAGTACGTATTATAGTAAAAGCTATTAAAGGCACTGTTTTATTGGATAAGACTACACAAATTTCGCCATCAGAACCGTTTATTACGACTTTTGCGGCAGAAGGACTAAAAGAAGAGGAGGTATGTGTAGAGGTTCGTGATAAGGAAGGACAAATTTTGCTTTCTTATCAAGCGGATAAGCCGGAAATCAAGCCGGTTCCTGATCCTGCTAAAGCTGCTAAAGATCCTCAAGATATTGCTTCTGTCGAACAACTGTTTTTGACCGGACTACATTTGGAACAATATCGCCATGCTACTTATAATCCGATGGATTATTATATGGAAGCATTAAGACGTGAACCGGGAGATGTACGTTGTAACAATGCGGTAGGGTTATTGTTGATGCGTAAAGGACAATTTGCAATGGCGGAGAGCTATTTCCGGAAAGCGGTGGAAACCTTGACTGAACGTAATCCGAATCCTTATGACGGTGAACCTTATTATAATTGGGGTTGGAGTTGTATGATGCAACAGAAATGGGATGAGGCTTATGATGCTTTCTTTAAGTCGGCATGGAATGCTGCTTGGCAGGATGCGGCTTATTATGCACTAGCACAACTTGACACTCGTAAAGGAAAGTATGAAAGTGCTTTGGACAAGATAGACCGTTCATTGATTCGTAATTGGCATAATCACAAAGCGTGTCAGTTGAAAATTTCCATTCTACGCAAATTGGGTCGTAAAGAGGAAGCTTTGGCGCTCGTAGCCGAATCATTGCAGATAGATCGTTTTAATATGGGATGCCGTTTTGAACATTATTTGTTGACCCGGGATGTGGAAGTGTTGGAGGAAATGAAAAAGTTGATGCGTGGCTGGGCTCACGGATATATAGAATATGCATTGGATTTTGCTGCTGCCGGACTGTACGAGGAAGCTCTTTCTTTGTTGGAATGCTACGTAACCGGAGTTACAGAAGTATATCCTGTCGTTTATTATACAATGGGGTATTTCCATACCTGTAAGGGAGATGAGAGTAAAGCATTGGAATATTATCAGCGAGCAGAAAAGGAAAATCATTCATATTGTTTCCCGAATCGTATAGAAGAAGTATTGATTCTTCAAGATGCCGTACGTTTGAATATTCATGGAGCAAAAGCTGCATATAGTTTAGGAAACTTTTGGTATGCTAACCGTCAGTATGATAATGCTATTGCTTGTTGGGAACATTCGGCTGCTATAGAGCCAACATTCCCTACCGTATGGCGTAATTTATCTTTAGCTTATTATAATAAGCGTAATGATAAACAAAGGGCTTTGGAAACTCTGGAAAAAGCTTATGCATTGGATGAGCACGATTCTCGTATATTAATGGAGTTGGACCAACTTTATAAACGTTTAGGCCGACCTCATACAGAACGTTTGGCTTTTTTGGAAGCACATCTGTCTGAAGTGGAACAGCGTGATGATCTGTCCATTGAGCGTATCACTTTGTATAATCAACTAGGGCGCTATACTGAAGCAAAAGAATTGATTGCCGCACGTAATTTCCATCCATGGGAAGGAGGAGAAGGAAAAATCACCGGACAATATGTATTGTGCCGTATAGAATTAGCAAAGATTGCTTTAAGTGAAAAACGTTATGCCGATGCTTTAGTCCTTTTGGATGAAACGAATGTTTATCCATTTAATTTGGGTGAGGGAAAATTGGCAAATGCTGAAGAGAATGATATCTGGTATTATAAAGGTGAGGCGCTTCGTGGATTGGGAAATGAGCAACAAGCTATAGATTGCTTCACCAAAGCAACCATTGGCTCGTCAGAACCACAACAGGCTTTCTTTTACAATGACCAACAGCCCGACAAGATTTTCTATCAAGGTTTGGCATGGCGTGCATTGGGCAGGGAAGACAAGGCGTGCGGTTGCTTTAACAAATTGATAAAGCATGGTGAAAAGCATTTATTTGACCACTGCCGGATTGATTATTTTGCTGTTTCTCTGCCTGATTTGGCTATTTGGGAAGATGACTTGGATAAACGTAACCGCATTCATTGCAATTATGTGATGGGACTGGGTTGTTTAGGATTGCGTGAAATGGGAAAAGCCATTGATTTTTTGGATAAGGTGCGAGAATTGGATATTAATCATCAAGGTGGACAAATCCATCGTAACTTGTGTGCCGTATGAAAAAAAAGAATATTTTCCTTTTGTTGGTAACATGGTGTCTGTGCGTTTTTGCACAGGCACAAACACCGTCAGCTTATGAATTATCATCCCCAAACGGGCAATTGGCACTTACTATAGAGAATGGAAGGGTATTACAATATTCTTTAAGTTTGGAAGGTAAGCCTGTCATTCATCCCTCTGCTATTTGTATGACGATGGAAAATGGAAATATATGGGGAAAGAATGGTGAAGTGGTAGGAACTTCTACAAGGAGTACTTCCGAGAAGGTTTATCCGGTAGCTGGTAACTATCGTGAATTAACAGACCATTATAATGAACTTTCTTTGAAATTCAAGGATGGTTATTCAGTTATATTCCGGATGTATAATGAAGGAATGGCATATCGTTTTTGTGGAAATCTTCCGGAGCAGGATTCTTTGATTGTAGCTGATGAAGAAGCTTCTTTTAATCTGGGCGATGATCCGGCAGTTATTTTACCCGAAACAACTGATTTTACAGCTTGGGAGTTGAGCAATGTGCTTTACGAGGGCATTTCTAAAATAGAAGAACATAAATATGGTATTACACCAACTTTATTTACAAACAAGATGCAGAATGTGCGTGTTGTGGTGGCTGAATCAGATTTGAATAACTATCCGGGTATGTATCTTCGTAAGGAAGATGGCAAGATGAAAGGTTATTGGGCGGCCTATCCTAAAAAAATAGAGATGGGCAGTTGGGGAAATTTTATTACAGTAGTTAAAGAGAGGGAGAATTATTTAGCACGTACTGCTGGTAATCATGCTTTCCCTTGGCGTATAGCTATTGTAGCCAAGGATGATAAGGAACTACTGACTAATGAAATGATTTACTTACTGGCCAAGCCCCAACAAATAAAGGATACGGATTGGATTCGTCCTGGTAAAGCAACTTGGGAATGGTGGCATTGTGCTATTTTGGAAAAAGCTCCTTTCCCTTCCGGTCATCAAAACCTTTCGACGCAGATGTACAAGTATTATATTGATTTCGCTTCCGAAAACAAGATACCTTATCTGCTGGTCGATGCCGGTTGGAGCAATGTTTTTAATCATGCTGATTTGAATAAGAATATTGATATAAAAGAGGTGATACGCTATGGAAAAGAAAAAAAAGTAGGTGTATGGCTTTGGACTGTTGCTGCTACTTTATTCCAACATCCGCATTGTTATTTGGATTCTATCAGCAAATGGGGTGCTGTTGGGGTAAAAATAGATTTTTTTGATCGTGATGATGCCCAAATAATCCCTCAATATGAAAATCTGGCAAAGGCTTGTGCTGAGCGGCATCTTATGGTGGATTTTCATGGATGCAGCAAGCCTACCGGACTTCATCGGGCATATCCTAATATCCTTTCTTATGAAGCCATGCGATGTGCGGAATGTTTTAAGTGGGATACCACTTCTAATCCGGATTATCAGCTTCAATGTATCTTTGCCCGTATGCTGGGAGGTGGAATTGATTATACTCCGGGTTCGATGCGTAACAGCACATTGGAGAAATTTAAGCCGATCGATCCGGGGTTGCCTAGTTCATTGGGGACTCGTTCACATGAATTGGCCTTGTTTGTTGTACTTTCCGCACCATTTGCCAGTTTATGTGATTCTCCGGATGAGTATCGTAAGTATCCTGATATTTTAAAGTATTTAGCGGAAGTACCGACTTCATGGGATCAGACGATTCCCTTAGCTGCCCGTGTGGGCGAATATGCCGTGTTGGTCAAGCAGAAAGGAAATACTTGGTATATAGGCGGATTGAATGCTTGGGGAGAGAGAACAATTCAGGTGGATTGCTCTTTCCTGCCTCAGGATAAGAAATATACCATTGAAATTTTTCAGGATAAAAAAAGAAGTAACAAGAATGCTAATTTATACGAACATAAAATAATGGATATAGATAATAAGAATATTATTGAAATGTTTATGGCTTCTGGTGGGGGATTTGTAATAGTCATTCGTGAAAAGAAATAGAGGGGCAACCCTCTATTTCTTTTATATTGGCATTATTTATCCTTTTTTTCTTTTATCTTTGACTCAAATTTTGAACAAGCTATGAAAAAGACTTTGCTCATTTTATGTTGTTTGTATGTTGTATTTACATTACAGGCAGTTGATAGGGGATTGTCCAATTTTTATTTTTCTCATATAACGGGTGAGAATGGACTATCACAAAGTAATGTGAAGGCTATCATTCAGGATAGTTACGGGTTTATGTGGTTTGGTACAAAAAATGGTTTGAACCGTTTTGATGGAACTTCTATTGTACAGATGAACTGTGATGACTATGTAGCCGGTACGGGAAACCATAATATTTCTGCTTTGTTTGAAGATAAGGAACGTCAGTTATGGGTAGGAACGGATAGAGGAGTCTATCGTTATAATCCTGCCTTGGATATATTCACGGCAATGAATATGGAAACAGAAGAAGGGGTGAATATGAATAATTGGGTATCTAATATTGTGGCGGATTCTATTGGGAATATTTGGATTGTAATTCCTGATCAGGGAGTTTTTCGCTATAAGGATGAGAAGCTTTATTTTTATGAAGTAACCAACAAAGAGCATTTTAAAACAGAAGCTCCGGATTGTATTTTGGTACGCCCTGATGGTGATGTTTGGGTTGGTACATGGGGAGTCGGACTTTTTCGATATGATAGAAATACGGATAAATTTGAACAATATTGTGTTGATAAAACCGGGCGTTCGTTAAAGGGAAAGAATATTAATTTTATTTGTAATTATGGTGATTGGATTGCAATGGCTATTCATGAAGGGGAACTAATGAAATATAATCCCGGTACGAATCAGCTGGTAAAAATAGATATACCGGAGGCTAACCATACATTTGTACGTAATGTAGCCTGTTTTGACAATGAACTATGGGTGGGAACTCACGAAGGTTTGTTTGTTGTAAATGAGAGGAAGAATAAAATAGTTCATTTGAAGCAAGATCTGATGCGTCCGTTCAGTTTGTCAGATAAGATTATTTATACTATTTACCGAGATCGGGAAGGGGGAATTTGGCTGGGAACCATGTTTGGCGGGGTGGATTATCTGCCTCATCATGATTTATTGTTTGATAAATATGTACCTGGGAGTGATGGGAACTCATTAACAACGAAACGGGTAAGAGAGATAGCTTCTGATAATAAGGGTAACATATGGATTGGCACTGAAGATGATGGGGTGAACATATTAAATATTGCTTCCGGAAAGGTAAGGCGGTTGAGATTGAACGATTATGATAAAGGGAACTATATGGTTACTTTGGGAATGTTTGTCAAAGGAAGCCAATTGTTCTGTGGCTTGTTTAAGCAAGGATTGGATGTGATTCAATTACTCGAGAATAAAGTTTGTCATTATACTCCTGAGGAGTTAAATATAGGAGAAGGAAGTGTTTATACTTTTTTTATAGATAATGAAGGATATAAGTGGATTGGTACAGGCTGGGGACTTTATAAAGCTGCTCCTACAAGTTTTCATTTTGACAAAGTGGAAGAAGTGGGATTTGATTGGATTTTTGATGTATTTCAAGATAAAGATGGAATGATGTGGTTCGCCTCCATGGGAAGTGGGTTATGGAAGTATGATCCCCATAAGAATCTTTTTAAAAAGTATACTCATGAGGAAGGTAAGGAAAATACATTGAGCTCTAATTCTGTGAGTTCTGTCATGCAGGATTGTAAAGGCCGTATTTGGATTTCTACGGATCGTGGTGGTATTTGTTGTTATAATTCTCAAACGGATGATTTTACTACTTTTTCTATCAAAGACGGTTTACCAGATGATGTGGCTTATAAGATCTTGGAAGATGAACAATCAAATTTATGGTTTGGAACAAATCGTGGACTGGTTAGATTTAATCCGGAATCAAAAGATATACGGGTGTATACCACTAAAGATGGTCTATTAGGGAATCAGTTTAATTATAAGTCAGCTTTGAAGGGTGAGGACGGTAAGTTTTATTTTGGTGGTATAGACGGATTGATTGCATTTGATCCTAACTCTTCAGAGAAAATAAATTTCTTACCACCTGTTTATATTTCAAAGTTCAGCATTTATAATCAGGAAATAACAGTTCACACTCCTAATTCTCCTTTGAAAAAGTGTATAGAACATACAGATGAAATTATATTACCTTATGATCAGGCAAATATTAGTTTCGATGTTGCTTTATTAAGTTATTCTACTACGGAGTCCAATCAGTATTATTATAAATTAGTTCCGTTGGACAAAGACTGGATACGGGCAGCGAGTAATCAGAATATTTCTTACGCTAAACTGCCTCCGGGAGATTATATCTTGCAAGTGCGGGCTACCAATAGTGCCAAAGAAGGCCCTTATGCTACCCGGTCTTTATCCATTGTTATTCTGCCTCCTTGGTGGCAGTCCGTCTGGGCTTATTTTCTGTATATTATATGGGGAATCTGTGTCGTACTTTGCTGGTTCTTTTGGTATAGAAGACGCAAAGAGAAACAGATGGAAGAAAAGCAGAAGTTATTTGAAATTGAGAAGGAGAAAGAACTCTATGAATCAAAAGTCAGTTTCTTTACTGAAATAGCTCATGAGGTGCGCACGCCCTTGACATTGATAAATGGTCCGTTGGAAGCAATTGAGGAAATGGATATCAAGGATCAGAAATTGAATAAGAATTTGAAAGTAATCGGGCAGAATACCAAGAGATTATTAGATTTGACTGGACAGTTGCTTGATTTTCAGAAAATAGGGGCGAGCAAATTTGAACTGAAATTTGAAACGGTTGATGTAACGGCATTGCTGAATGAAACGATTGCTCGTTTTGAGCCTACTATTCTGCAAAAGCAGAAAGAGTTATTGCAGCATATTCCCCAAGAAAGAATTATGGCTGCCATAGATAAGGAGGCTATCACAAAAGTATTGAGTAATTTGTTGAATAATGCTTTGAAATATGCCCGTCATACCATTACGATAGATTTATTCCAAGATGAAGCTGATTTTACAGTTCGTATTGTCAGTGACGGAGAAAAGATACCTGAAGCGTCCAGCCAACAGATTTTTGAACCCTTTTATCAGATGGAGAAGAAGGATACAGTTCGGATGGGAGTAGGCATAGGATTACCTTTAGCTCGTTCGCTAGCCACTTTACATAAAGGCAGGCTTTATTTGGATATAGAACAACCGGAGAATACATTTGTTTTGATCATTCCTTTGAATAAAGAGGAAGTAAGGCAGCAAATAGAGAAGGTAGTGGAGCAAAATATAGAAGTATTGGATGAGGAAACATCAACAGAAACAGACCAAATGAAAGGTTATACTTTATTGTTAGTAGAGGACAATGAAAGTATGAGATCTTTTATCTTTGAACGATTGGAAGTTTTGTTTACGGTGGAAACTGCTGTGAATGGACAGGAAGCGTTGGATGTTTTACGTAGTAATCACATAGATTTGGTAATCAGTGATATAATGATGCCGGTGATGAATGGCTATGAATTATGTAAGGAAATAAAGGGGGATATTGATTTGTGTCATATTCCGGTTATTTTCCTTACCGCCAAGAACGATTTGGAGAGTAAAATTAACGGATTGAAGATAGGAGCGGAAGCTTATGTGGAGAAACCTTTTTCTTTCAATTATTTGAAGAGTCAGATTTTGTCTTTACTCAGCAATCGTAGAAAAGAACGTGAGGCATTCTCTAAACGTCCTTTTTTTCCTGTGCATAATATGCAGATGAACAAGGCGGATGAAGAATTTATGAATAAAGTAATTAATGTAATTCAAGAGAATATTTCAGATGAAAATTTCAATGTGGAACGTATGGCTGATATCTTATGTATGAGCCGTTCCAGCTTATTGAGGAAAATAAAGATTCTGTTTAATCTTTCACCCATAGATTTCATTCGGTTGATCCGTTTGAAAAAAGCGGCCGAATTGATTCAGGAAGGTAAATACCGTATTGGGGATATCTGTTATATGGTAGGAATAAACTCTTCATCTTATTTCAGTAAATTATTCCTGAAACAATTCGGAATGACTCCGAAAGAGTTTGAGAAACAGTATCAAACATCCAAGGAAAAAGCTAAAATAGATTTGACGGAGAATCTCTGATTGAAAGAAATGCAGCAAAAAATGACACATTTGCGGATTCTTCGGACGCAGATGAGTCATTGCTGCAAAAATCCTATTTATTGCTGCGTTTGTATATTAACAGGTTGTCAAGATATGCCTACTTTTGACCATGCTTGAAAGGAAAAGAATTCCGAACAGTAAAGCAAATCTTAAGTAGATTTATCTCTTTGACAAACTAATAATATTATGAAGAATAATTGGTTAACTTTAAAATCATTGTTTCTCTGTGTTTCTGCATTGAGTGTTTCCGGTCTTATTTTGTCCGGGTGTACTGAAAATGCAAATCTAAATGTCGGTGAATGGTCTTTGGAGTACGATGCTCACGCTAATGGTATTGATATCAGCAAAGGCTCTAAGCTTATTTATGATAATGTATATGCAGCTTATAAATTGGCCGACAGTGTTGTTTCGACTCGTGATTATGCAAAGCATCATGTTTCTACAAAAAAAATCAATGATCATTTTGGAGAAGGGTATCATTATGAGGTGACTTATACTGGGAATAATTTGCCTGTACTGGTTCAATCTTTTTATGTATATCCGACAAAGGATTATGTGTTGACAGATTTTACTTTGGAAAGTACGTCTGAAATGGCTTCGAATTATATGGCGCCGGTCAATGTGGACCGAATGCCTGAAGTCCTGAACCAGGGTGAAAATAATCGTGCGCTTTTCATTCCTTTCGATAATGACTGTTGGATCAGATACCAATCTCATCCGCTCACATTTACAGAATTGACTAGTTATGAAGTTACTGCCATATTTAATAATGATGATCGTGAAGCTATGGTGATAGGTTCTGTGGAACACGATTCTTGGAAAACAGGTACAACAATAGGTAAAGGTAATATATATAATGTAGGTTCATTGGTATGTTATGGGGGTGTTGCTGATAAGACAACGCGTGATTCGAAACCTCACGGTGCATTGAAAGGTACGACAATCAAGTCGCCTAAGATTTTAGTAGGATTTTTTGAAGACTGGCGTGAAGGCATGGAAGAATACGCTCAGGCTAATGCTGTGATTGCTCCGCCCAAAGCTTGGGATAAAGCTGTTCCTTTTGGCTGGAACAGCTGGGGAGCGTTGCAATTTAATCTGACCTATCCGAAAGCATTGGAAGTTTCTGATTTTTATAAAGAGAATTTGCAGTCCCATCATTTTGTGAATTCGGATAATCTGGTTTATACAGGTTTGGATTCTGGTTGGAATAGTTTTTCAGAAGAGGAGTTGAAAGCTTTTGTGGATAGATGTAAGGCAAACGGTCAGATAGCCGGCGTTTATTGGACTCCGTTTACTGATTGGGCTAAAAATCCTGAACGTGAAATAAAAGAAATTCCGGGGTATAAATATAAAGATGTGTATCTCTATGCAAATGGAAAACCGCAGGAATTAGACGGAGCGTATGCTGTTGATCCTACCCATCCAGCTATTGAAGCTATGATGAAGCGTACATCGGAACTCTTTCATCGGGCAGGTTTTGAATATGTGAAAATGGATTTTATGACACATGGGGCGATGGAGGCTGACAAATGGTATAATCCGGAAATACAAACAGGTATTCAGGGATATAACTATGGAATGCAATTGCTTGACAAATATTTTGGCGATATGTATATCAATCTTTCTATTTCTCCTGTTTTTCCTGCTCATTATGCTCAGTCTAGAAGAATTGCTTGTGATGCGTGGAATAAGATGAAGGATACTGAATATACCTTGAATGCACTTTCATACGGTTGGTGGCAGGATAAGGTTTATCAGTTTAATGATCCTGACCATATTGTATTGCGTGATGCTACAGATGGTGAGAACAGAGCGCGTGTTACTTCGGGGGTCATTACAGGAATTTTCATTGCTGGAGATGATTTCAGCAAAGGCGGTTCTAAAGAAGTGAAGGAGAAGGCGATGAAATATCTGACTAATGCTGAGATCAATGCTATAGCCAATGGGGAATCTTTCCATCCTGTAGATGGGAATGGTGAAAAGTCAGAAAATCAGTTTGTACGCATGGATAAGGATGGTAAGGCTTATTATGCTGTGTTCAACTATATGGATCAAGAGTTGAAGATGACTACAGCTTTAGAGCGTCTGGGGTTGGATTCGTCAAAGGAATATAGGCTGAAAGAATTATGGAGTGGCATTGAAAGTACTGCTAAAACCAATCTGGAAGTAACGGTTCCTGCATGTGATGTTGTAATTTTCAAAGTGGAAGAATAAACCAATATAAACTTTAAATCGTACTTAAATTTACAAATTATGAAAAGAATTAGGCTTATTAATTTAATCCTTATCATGTTTTGTTGCTGCAATATGCTAGCACAGAACATAACGGTTACAGGACAGGTGGTGGATGTTACATCCGAACCTATCATTGGTGCAAGTGTAGTGGTAAAAGGTACAGCCAATGGGACTATTACCAATTTTGATGGTAAATTTACATTATCAGTTCAGAAAGGGGAAACATTGCATATTTCTTATATAGGATATGTTGCACAAGATGTTAAAATAATGGGTAACCAACCAGTCAAAGTTGTGATGTCGGAGGATACTGAAACATTAGATGAAGTGGTTGTTGTAGGCACTGCGATGAAGAAGAGTGATTTGACGGGAGCTGTTGCCAGTGTTAGTTCTAAAGTATTGGAAGAAAAACCAGTAACAAATGTAAATCAAGCTCTTCAAGGTCGTGTCGCAGGTGTGTTCATTTCTCAACCTACGCGTCCTACGGATGATGCATCTATTAAAATTCGTGGTATTAATACAATTAATGGATCTACAGACCCTATTTATGTCGTAGATGGTATGGTTATGGATAATTCATTCTCTGGATTTAATGCAGTCAATTTGAATGATGTGGCTTCTATTGAGGTCTTGAAAGATGCATCAGCTACAGCTCTGTATGGTTCACGTGGTTCCAACGGTGTTGTTGTTATTACAACTAAGAAGGGTAAAAAAGGCGAAGGTAAAGTTTCTTATGATGGCTGGATTGGCTTTCAGACCTATGCTAATACTCCAAAAACTATGAATACTCGTCAATTATTTGAACTTAGAAAGGAGGCCTATACGAATGGTTATATGCAAACAAATCCTGATGGAGATGTCAATGCTTATATCAATGATGTGATAATGGGATCGAATACTGTTTTTGCTGATTATGAATTCGATGCCTACAACAATAATAAAAATTATGATTGGCTGGATGCTGTGAGCCGTACTGGAGTACAACACAATCATGTAGTAAGTCTTTCGAATGGCAATGATAAAGGTTCTTATTATATTAGTTTTGGTTATACAGACAATAAAGGTGTAATTGAGAAGTCTGAACAAGAAAAATACACAGGACGTATTAATGCGGATCAACAGATTAAATCCTGGCTGAAAGTAGGTACTAATACAACTTTTACACGTACCGAGAACACGTTGGTTGATGATGGAGTAATGAATCGTGCACGTTGTGCTAATCCGATGTTGGAAATTTCTGATGAGATTGAAACTTTAAATTGGCAAGGTATTTTTGACCAAAATAATTTTAATCCATTACGTTCTTTGAAAGTCGATAATGATTTGGTGTATAATCGCTTGTTGAGCTCTAATTATATTAATATCAATCCTATTGAAGGATTAAACTTGCGTTCTACTTTCTCTATTGATTATGCTCAAAAGCAGCAAAATAAATATACCCCGAATGATATTTATGAGTCGGAACGTTATGGAACACAAGGTGAAGCCAAAGATGATAGAGATACACGTACTGTATGGCAATGGGATAATTCATTGTCTTATGAAGCCTCTTTCGGTAAACATAAGTTGAATGCGATGGTTGGTACCAGTGCTACACGGACTACGTATAATTATATTAATGCTACGGCAACAGGGTTTGGCACTAATTTATTTGGATATCATAGTTTGGGATCTGGTTATAAAAAAGATCAGCGCGGCTTAAGTACAGCTTGGTCCGAGCAAACATTATTATCTTATATCGCTCGTGTTAACTATAACTATGCGGGTAAATATTTATTGACGGCGACAGCGCGTTACGACGGTTCTTCTAAATTTGCTAAAGGAAATCAGTGGGGTATTTTTCCGTCTGTGTCTGCAGCTTGGAATATTACAGAAGAAAAGTTCATGAAAAATCAGACGATTTTTGATCAGTTAAAGTTACGTGCTGGTTTTGGTATCGTTGGTAATCAGAATATTGATGATTTTGCCTATTTATCTTTATATAATGTCAGCTATACGGGTACTTCCGATACAGGTTATACGAATTCTTTTGTTTCCAATGGGCGACGTGGTACTCCAGATATTAGTTGGGAGAAACAAAAACAATGGAATTTAGGAGTAGATATGGCTTTCTTACAGAATAGAGTGCGTTTGTCTGTTGATGCTTTCTTGATAAAAAATAAGGATTTGTTAATGAGCCATTCGTTGCCTACGACTACTGGTTTCAGCAGTACTATTGAAAATATAGGTGCGATTGAAAACAAAGGTTTGGAATTTGCTTTGAATGCCAATTTGGTAAGAGCTAAAGATTTTGAATGGAATTTTGCAGCTACATTGTCTATGGATAAAAATAAGGTAACTCAATTATATGGTGATAATGATGTTGTATATAATGTAGATAGTGATCGTAATATTCAAAAAGAAGGTAATTTATTCCTTGGTGAGTCTCGTAACACAATTTATATTTGGAAAACAGGTGGAATCGCCCAAGAAATTGATATGGATCGTTTGAATAAAATAAATTGGAATGGATATAATGTGAATCCTGGTGATTTGTATCCGTTGGATTATGATAATAATGGACAGATAGATCAAAATGACCGTGTTGTAATTGGTTCCACTGATCCTAAGTTTTATGGCGGTTTTTCTACAGATTTTTCTTGGAAGGGATTGTCTTTAAATGCAGTATTCAGTTATTCTTATGGGGCTAAAAAATTGAGTCCTTGGTATGAAACTTTGATTGGAAGTACTGGATCTGGAGTCGCATCAACGGATTTGTTGGATCGTTGGACTCCTGAAAATACAGATGCTGAATTTCCACGTGTGTTGGCTGGCTTTGATTATAATCATTATGGTGCAAGTTCTATGGATTTTAGTGTACAGAAAGCTTCTTTCTTGCGTTTGTCTGCTCTGACATTGGCCTATACTTTCCCAACTAAAGTGATAAATGCTCTGAAACTGGCTAACCTGCGTGTTTATGCCACTGGTTCTAATCTTTTTTGCTTAACTAATTATAATGGTTATGATCCGGAAACTGGTGATTGGTATCCTCCTACACGTATGTATACTTTTGGTCTTAATTTGGCTTTTTAATGGAAGGATAGAATAAATAGTCTAACTTTAAAAGAAAACACAACAATGAAAAAGATATATAGATATAGTGCGATATATGCTTTGGCTTTGACCTTTGCACTGAAAACCTCCTCTTGCTCGGATTTTTTGCAGGTAGAACCTACGGGATCTTTGACTGAAGAACAAGTATTTGAAAAAATAGATAATGTAGAACCTTTAGTTCTTGGATTGTATAAGAGTTATAGGGGCTGTAAAGAAGGACGTAATGGATTGATGCCTTATTTGGGGACAGATGAAACACAGCAGGGTAATTATCAGTTGATTTCTTCAGGCGATCAAGCCGGTATGGATAAATATAATGGACAGTTGAATCCTACATCTACTCAGGTTAGTTCTATTTGGAACAACCGTTGGCCGGCTGTCGTTTCAGCTGCTAAAGCTATATATGCATTGGGTATGACCACTGAAGAACCGGAACGTGCTAAACAGTTGATGGGAGAGGCATGCTTTATTCGTGGTTTATTAATGTTTGAATTAAGTATGTATTGGGGTGAAATCCCTGTGATAGATATGAACCGTACTGATGAATTGGGCTTGGGACGTCAACCTTTAAAGACTGTATGGGAATATATTATTAATGATTTTATTACTGCTACCAATAATTTGCCTGAGTCTTATAATAGTGAACCGCAGCGTGCTACTGTTGGGGCTGCATGGGCCATGTTAGGAAAGGCTTATATGGCAGCTCCGGAAGAGACAGGATTACGGGATTTTGCCAAGGCTGATGAATGTTTTAAGACTATTATTAATATGGGGCGATATGAATTGCTGAATAATTATGCTGACTTGTATCGTTATGATAATCCTAATACAAAAGAGTCATTGTTTGAGTTGCAATTTAATAATGTATATCCTGATTGTAATTATTGGGAGTTTGATTGTGGTTCTCGTGCATGTGACTCTTGGTTTGGTCAGGGATGCTCTTTCTCTGGTTACGACTTTCTAGTTCCGACTCCTTTTGCTTATAAGACGGTAGAAGAAGGTGGCATTTGGGAAGATGGAGATTTGCGTAAAGAAGAAGCATTGCGTTATGATTTTACGTATTATACTAATAAATATTCAGAAGATGGAACATTCGAATATGTAACTCCTGATTTGTCAAAGACTCAATGGACGGGAACTACAGATGAATTGGAACCGCATATAAAGAAATATGAAGACTATCGTACAGATATTCTTTCAGGGCTTGGCATTAATAACATGTGGAATTCTGGTAAGAACTTTTCAATGATTCGTTATGCTGATATATTATTATTGCATGCTGAATGTCTGAATGAATTAGGACAGACTTCGGAAGCAGTACAGATCGTGAATAATCAAATTCGTACTCGTGCATGGGGAGGAAACTTGCCAGAAGATAAGAAATGGAATTCGGGAATGAGCAAAGATGAATTCCGTGATAAAGTAATGGATGAACGTTTGCGTGAACTTTGTTTCGAAGGTTGGAGACGTATTGATTTGCTTCGTACTAATAAATTTGTAGAATTGATAAAAGAACGTAACCGTTGGGCAAAAGAATCAGGAACAATTCAAGATTTCCATAAGCGCTATCCTATTCCTGATACTGAAATTAAAACAAATGATGCATTCGGCCCTGAAGATCAGAATCCGGGATATAGCAAATAAATTGTTTCTATCCATATAAATTAGAAGCATCAGGAGGAAACATCTGCTTCCTACCTGATGCTTTTTCTTTTTCTGAAATTTGGAATAATATGAAAATAATACATAAAATAGAAACTTATACCTCTGACGGAAAACCTGTATTACGATTTACCGTAATGAACTCCTCGGGAGCTTATATGGAATTCACTAATTGGGGGGCACGTTGGATTACAGCTTCAGTACCCGATGTTCAGGGAGCATTAGCCAATATTTTGATCGGTTATGATACCTTGTCCGATTATTTGAAAGATTCTTATTATATGGGAGCAACTGTTGGCAGATTTGCCAATCGTATTGCTGATGCTTCTTTTACAATAGATAGGAAAACCTTCCATTTGGAAGTTAATGATGGGAATAATACCAATCATGGAGGTTTTTCCGGCTTTCATAACAAGATGTGGCAATGGGAAGAATTACCGGATGGCATCCGTTTTAGTCTGTATTCGCCAGACGGAGAAGGAGGTTTCCCGGGAAATATCCATGTGATAACAGACTATCGTTTCAATGAGGACAATGAACTTTCTGTACGGCATTATGCGGAAACAGACTGTGCTACTTACATCAATATGACTAATCACGCATATTTCAATTTGCGCGGAAATGGAAAAAAGATAACAGAGCATCGGTTGCATATTTCGTCTGACCGGATATTGGATACTACCTCGGCGTTCATTCCTACGGGAAGAAAGATGAAGGTGAAAAATACTCCGTTTGACTTTACTTCCCTAAAACCGGTAGGTGCAGACTTATATGCTGATCATGAGCAATTACTTTGGAATAAAGGATATAATCATTGCTATATATTGAAAGATAAAATGTCTGAGGAGATGTTAGAGGCTGCTTCTTTATATGAACCTGTTACAGGAAGAAAAATGACAGTGATGACTGATTTGCCTGCTGTTCTTTTGTATACAGCGGGATATTATGACCGACCGGATACAGCCATCTGTTTGGAAACACAATTTTATCCGGATACTCCTTCTCATTCGGATTTTCCTTCTTGCCTGGTGTTACCGGAGAAAGCTTATGAGCATTGCACCTTGTTTAGTTTTCAGGTGCAAAAAGAGAAATAGATGATTGATAAATATGAAAAGACTATAATATGAAAAACGTAAAAAAAACATGGGTTGTATTAGCCCTACTGGGATGTATGCAAGTACTGCATGCTCAAACTGTGTATTTACATAGCGATAACCCACAAATGAAATGGAAGTTAAAGCCTCAGGCTGAAGTCGGAACGGATGTGAAGTCACTTTGTGGAAACGGATACAATGTTTCTGCTTGGGTAGATGCTGTTGTGCCTGGAACAGCTTTTAATTCGTATGTAATAGCAGGGCTGGAGAAAGATCCTAACTTTGGTGACAATATTCATCAGGTAAATCGCGACAAATACGACTGTAGCTTTTGGTATCGTACTACATTCCGTGTTCCTGCTGATTTTACAAAAGAATTGATATGGTTGAATTTTAATGGGGTAAACCGTCGTGCGGAAGTCTATCTGAATGGAACATTATTAGGTAAACTGGATGGGTTTATGCATCGTGGACATTTTAATGTTACTTCAATAGTAAATCGTGATAAAGAAAATGTATTGGCTGTACTTGTTCATATGCCTGATACTCCATTGGCTAATCAGGGCAGTCCAACCTATTTGTCTAGTGGCGGATGGGATTGGATGCCTTATGTGCCGGGGTTGAATAGTGGTATAACCGATAAGGTATTTCTTACTAATACGGGAACAGCTACTTTAATTGATCCTTGGATACGTACTAATTTACCTACCCGTGCCAGAGCGGATTTGAGTGTGGCGCTTGATGTCAAGAATAATTCGGTAGAAAAGACGAAGGTATTGGTGCGCGGAACAATTACCCCAGGAAACATTGTTTTTCAAAAAGAATTAGACGTGAATGCCCATACTACTGAACAGGTGAAGTTTGACAAACGCTATTTTCCACAACTGTGTATAGACCAGCCGCGTCTGTGGTGGCCAAATGGGTATGGAGAACCCAATCTTTATCATTGTAAGTTTGAGGTGATGGTGGATGGAAGAGTTTCGGAAACGAAAGATGTTTCTTTTGGTATAAAGAAATATTCTTATGATAAAGAGGGCAATACATTCCATATTTATATTAATGATATTCCGGTATTTGTTAAGGGAGCGAATTGGGGGATGTCTGAATATATGCTTCGTTGCCGTGGCGAGGAATATGATACCAAAGTCCGCCTGCATAAGGAAATGAATTTTAATATGATACGTAATTGGCTCGGCTCTGTTACAGATGATGAATTCTACGAGGCATGTGACAAATATGGCATTATGGTATGGGATGATTTTTGGATAAACTCTAATCCGAATTTGCCTTATGACCTCAATGTGTTCAATAATAATATGATGGAGAAAATAAAACGTGTGCGTAATCACCCTAGTATAGCCGTGTGGTGTGGCGATAATGAATCTAATCCTCAGCCTCCTTTAGAAGGATGGATGGCGGAAAATATTAGGACCTTTGATGGAGGTGATCGTTATTTTCAAGCAAACTCCCATGCTCAGGGCTTGACCGGTAGTGGTCCGTGGGGAGCATTTGAGCCTCGCTTTTATTTTACTAAATATCCTGATGGCTTGGAAGGAGATCCGGCGCGTGGCTGGGGATTTCGTACAGAAATTGGCACAGCTGTAGTTCCTACCTTTGAAAGCTTCAAGAAATTTATGCCCAAGGAGAACTGGTGGCCTCGTGATGAAATGTGGAACAAGCACTATTTTGGCCAAAATGCTTTTAATGCAGCTCCCGATCGTTATGATGCTTCTATAACCAAAGGTTTTGGCAAGCCCGAAGGGATTGAAGATTATTGCCGTAAGGCTCAGCTTGTCAATATTGAATCTAATAAGGCTATGTATGAGGGTTGGCTGGATCGTATGTGGGAGGATGCATCAGGTATCATGACTTGGATGGGACAGTCGGCATATCCGTCTATGGTTTGGCAAACTTATGACTATTATTATGATTTGACAGGAGCCTTTTGGGGAGCAAAATCAGCCTGTGAACCGGTGCATATTCTTTGGAATCCTGTGACGGACGGTGTGAAGATTGCTAATACCACAGCATGTGATATGGAAGGTTTGACTGCTGAAGTAAAAGTTTACAATCTGGATGGAAAGTCTGTGGAGGCTTATACAAAATCAGCTATTGTGAACTCTCCTAGCAATTCTACTGTGCAATGTTTTACGATAGATTTCAATAAAGAGCGTAAAAATCTGTCATTAAATAAACCGACCTTTGCTTCAAGTACCACTTATGGACAGCCTTCAGATGCTACGGATGGGAAAAAAGATACCCGTTGGGCAGCGGCAAAAGCGGAAAATGAATGGCTTTATGTGGATCTGGGCAGTGTGCAATCCGTAGGTGGGGTTCGCTTGAATTGGGAGGCATCTTTTGGTAAAGGATATAAGATTCAAGTGTCAGATGACGCCGAGACTTGGAAAGAAGTATATAAAACTGATGAAGGACGTGGAGGAATAGATGAAATTACTTTCCCCGAAGTTGATGCCCGTTATGTACGTATGTTTGGGACGGAACTAGGTTGGTGGTTTGGTTATTCATTATGGAGTTTTGATGTATTGGGTGGAACACAGCCTAGTGAGGGTTTGAGCGATGTACATTTTATCCGCCTGACGTTGAAAGATAAATCAGGAAAGGTTGTTTCTGAAAACAATTATTGGCGTGGCAACGACCGTTTGGACTTTACGGCTTTGAATACTTTGCCGGCAGCCGAATTGAAAGTTTCTTCTAAATTGTTGCGTAAAAATGGTCAGGCAGAGATTCGGGCAGCTATAGCTCACCTAAAGTCTGCAAAAGGTGTGGCGTTTGCAGTATATGTTCAGGCTGTTCGGACCTCGGATGGAGAGCGTATTCTTCCTGCTATTATGAATGACAATTATTTCACATTGATGCCGGGTGAAACCAAAGATATATGTATTACTTTTGATGAGGCTTTATTGCAAGGTGGTTCCTATAAATTGTTGGTAACACCTTATAATAATAAATAAGATGCGAGTTGGTGGAGCTTGGAGAATTTGAAATTCAGATTGGTGTAGCTTCCGATGATGTATGATTAAAGAAGAATATAATAGTGGAACAAATGAATTTGGTAAATATGGGAAATAAAATATTGTTTTTATGTGTTTCTCTCTTGGCGTATGTAAATTCTTACGCCAAGGTGGTCTTACCCGCTTACTTTACGGACAATATGGTTCTTCAGCAAAATACGGAGGTTACTTTTCATGGTAAAGCGGTATTGGGTAAAATCTTAAAAGTAACTACAGGCTGGAATAATGAAGTGTATGTGACTCAGGTGAATAAGGACGGTTATTGGAGTTTGTCTGTGCCTACTCCTGCTGCAGGAGGGCCTTATACGTTGACATTTACGGATGGTAAGAAATTGCAATTAAAAAATGTAATGGTGGGAGAGGTATGGTTTTGTTCTGGTCAGTCTAATATGGAGATGCCTGTTGCGGGTTGGGGGAAAGTCATGAATTATGAGCAGGAGATAACGGAGGCGAATTATCCTTCTATCCGTTTGTTTCAAGTGAAGAAGAATACTTCAGTAATTCCGTTGAGTGATATGGAGTCTACTATGGGAGGTTGGCAGGAATGTTCTTCCGCCACAATTCCTGAATTCTCTTCACTCGCTTATTTTTATGCCCGTTCATTATGGAAAGAATTAAATGTCCCTGTGGGTGTGATTGACTGTACGTGGGGAGGAACGCCTGCTGAAGCGTGGACCAGCTATGAAACATTGAAACAGGTGCTGGGCTTTCGTGAAGAGTTGGCTAAGATGGAACAATTGGACTTTGACCCTATTCGTATGGAAAAGGCCTATAATCAAGAGCGCTCTGAGTGGCAATCTCTTTTTTCTAAGGAAGATAAGGGAATGGAGGAAGATAAGCCTTGCTGGATTGCACCGGACTTGTCAGAAGGACAATGGTGGGATATGTGCCTTCCTGATTACTGGGAAAAGAATGGATTGAAAAATTTTGATGGAGTAGTATGGTTCCGTCGTAGTTTTGAAATTCCAGCAGAATGGATTGGTAAACCGTTAAAACTAAATTTAGGAATGATTGATGATGAAGATATCACTTATTTTAATGGGGTGGAGATCGCCCGAGGGGCAGGCTATATGACACCGCGTACTTATACCATTCCTGCAAAACTAGTGAAGGCTGGTAAGGCGGTTCTTGCTGTTCGTGTTTCTGATTTTGGTGGAGAAGGCGGTATTCATGGCAAGGCGGAGGACCTTTATGTAGAAGCTGATGGAAAGCGGATCAGTTTGGCTGGAGATTGGAAATATCGTATCGGACTTTCTTTAACAGGATTTCCACCTGCACCGATTTCTCCTGTTCAAAGCTCCAGTTATCCTACGGTGCTGTTCAATGCGATGGTCAAACCATGGACTGCTTTTCCCATTAAAGGAGTAATATGGTATCAAGGTGAAGCTAATGTAGGTCGTTCAGAACAATATGGAGATTTGTTTCCTGCTCTCATTACGGATTGGCGCCGACAATGGCGGAGTGATTTCCCCTTTTATTTTGTACAATTGGCTAATTTTATGGAATCCAAGAAAATACAGCCGGATTCCGAATGGGCGGCTTTGCGTGAAGCGCAAACTAAAGCATTAAAACTTGACCAAGTTGGTATGGCCGTGACCATTGATATTGGTTTGGCTGATGATATTCATCCTAAGAATAAGCAAGAGGTGGGACGCCGTTTAGCTTTGGTTGCCCTGGCCGGTAGTTATGGAAAAAATGTTTCAAGTTCGGCTCCTGTATTCCAAAATTATATAATTAAGGGGAACAAGATGGAATTGGATTTCGGACAAAAGCAAGATGGATTTCAGATTAAAGGTACAACTTTAAAAGGCTTTACCATTGCAGGGCCGGACCGTGTATTTTATCCGGCAGAGGCTATGGTCCATGATGGAAAAATTATACTTTCTTCTACTGAAGTTCCTGCCCCTCTTGCTGCACGTTATGGCTGGGCAGATAATCCGGATTGTAATTTGTACGGAGAGAACGGGCTCCCGGTTGCCCCTTTCCGGACCGACTGTTGGTAGATGGTGTAAGTCTTAACCTTTTTTCTTCTTTTTATAAGCTGATGGAGGCATCCCCATCGTCTTAGTAAATAACCGGGAGAAATAAAGAGAATCCTCATAGCCTACCAAGGGACTTATTTGGTTAATTTTTAGGTTAGTAAAATCCAGGTAGTGACAGGCTTCCTGTATTCTGAGATAGGTAAGATATCGAAGAGGAGAGGAGCCTGTCTTTTCTTCAAACAGATTGGAGAAATAGGAAACTGAGAGGTTTACTTCCGCAGCGATATCTGCTAGGCGAATGGTTTTGCTCAAATTTTCTTGCATGAAATGAATCGCTATTTGCACCACATCCTTGCTTCTGCAACCATTGCGCATAGAACCGCAATCCCGATATTCACCAATAAACTTCATGGAACCTAAAAAATGGAAAAGACTGGTAGTGGCATAAAGCATATAGTTTTTGCTATATCCGGAGCTGATGGACGAGTAGATTTCCTCGAAGAGTACTAATCTTTCTTTGATTCGTGAATCCTCTTGTGGAGTGATGTCTTTCGGACGGTCAAAACCGGCACTGAAAAATGCAGCTTTTGTTCCATTGAAATGGATCCAGTAAATAGTCCAGGGATTTCTCTCATTACTGCCATAAGCGTGTGCCTGGTGTTTAGGTAGAATGAAAAATTGGTTGGCGGTAACTGCATATCGATGTTTGTCTAACTCAAACCACCCTTCTCCCTCCATACAATAAATAAGGATAAACTCGGTTGCTTCCTCGGTGTTGCGTTTCCGGTAATGAAAACAGGCATGAGGATAATATCCTATATCTGTAATGTAAAGTTCGCTGCCTAACGGATCTTGCTTTAATTCTTCAATCAGAAAAGCAGGAAGTACGATGGCGCGTTCTCCTTTAAATCCCTCTTTAATTCGTGGCATATATCCATGTATTAGAATTGGATAACAAAGATAGCAGACTTCCTTGATTTTACCTACAATACAGGCTTGATTTCGATGATTTTGAGGGTATAAGCGTCAAAATTCTTATTTTATGGCGCATTTGAGTAGGGATTTTTGAGCTTCTCTCCCTATTTTTGCACTATAATTTTAATTGATAAATAATACCATGAAAGAAAGATTATTCTTCTTGATATGTTTTTTATGCATATCATTTATGTTAAAAGCGGCAGATAAGCCAGTAATTAAAATTAGTACAGAAAATGTAGACCTTATTTACCGGGTTG
>ERZ826220.1396-NODE-1396-length-24210-cov-52.910205_pt1 | contig 24210 bp, 28 predicted proteins | sample MGYA00519927_ERZ826220 | MGnify/ENA primary metagenome ERZ826220 (study PRJEB31778, sample SAMEA3449225) | human gut metagenome | biome: human gut; feature: human-associated habitat; material: faeces | place: United Kingdom | collected 2010/2012 ... | reverse complement strand
AAGAGTATGTATCTAAAACAGGATACAATGAAGGAAAGCAAGTATTATATTCTCAAATGTCAATTAATCCAACTATAAAGGCATTAAGGAGAACAGTATATATTCCTAAAAAGACATTGAGTAGAAAATTACTTAATTGGCTAACTCCTTTAGGGTTAGCAATTTGGTATATGGACGATGGACATATTAATGTGAATACTTCTTCTCAAAGGTCGTCTATTCAGCATACAATAAAAATTGCAACTTGTGTAGACGAAAATACTGCAAACATGATATTGCAATATTTTAAAGAGGTTTGGAGTATAACATTTCGACTCTTTAAAGAAGGCAAGAATACTTTTTCCATTGCTTCTAGCTCGGAAGCAGATTGTGAAAACTTCATTAAACTTATTAAACCTTATATTATCCCATCTCTATTATATAAAATAAGAAAAAACTTTACTAAAGAAGAATTTATACAAATGCAATTAGACGGTCTCGAAGTGCGAGACATCATCTTTTGATGATGAAGATATAGTCAGTCGTATATCGAAAGATATATGGTCAAACGGATATTGATAAGGCGTTCATGTTAGGAGCAAGTATTTCTAATCAAGGAACATACTATAACTGGAGTCCTTTATTTAATTTCTTAAATGAAGAAACTTTAAATATATCTCATGATTTACCTTTTCCATCTGGAAAAAGATTTTTCTCGGCTGAGAATGGAATTATCTTAGAAGGAAATTATGATGAATTGCTTAGAAGAACTCCAGAGGAGATTATGGATTCTCCAAAACTGTACAGATTACTAGTTAACTTAGTTAGAGAAACTACTGATTTACCCGCATCTGGTAATAATAACATTGTAATGATTCAGGGATTAGATGAAGATTTAATAGAATTATTAAATCAACACAGTTTATATAATTTAAGTGAGAATGATTATCAGGAGGCAATTAAAAATAAAATTTTTAATGCTTTATGGAGAATTGGTTCTGATATACGTAATGTCGTGTCTGCTACTTCCCCTATTTCTATGGGTCCAGCTCAAGTAGCCGCAGATAATTCAACTTCTGGACAATTTAGCAAACTAGTTTCAAATGAAAATCCTGGAGCGAGAATAATTTTGCAATATCAAAATTCTATTGGTAAAGATGGAATTGGAGTATATGCAACAGGTATTAAAGTATTCTCTATCTTACTAAATTATTACAATGAGAAAGTAAATTCTGCAACTGAAGATACTTTGGGAAGATATACATTTCATAATATAAAAGGTATAGAGTCTAACGCTAATCCTGATGAATTAGCGAAAAAAACTGGAACCATTGATGTATATGATAATGAAGGAAATTTAATAGAGCTAAAAGAATCTCCAACATTACCTAACATTGCTATAAAATCGGATATTAATCCTGCTTTATTGGACCTTGCTGAAAAAGTTTATAAAAGAGGACCTCAAGAAGATGTATTTTTAACAATTTCAGTGCTACTTTCTGCAGCTACTGACAATGCTAAAGAGCTTATTCTTGAAAAGATTAATGCTGGGCCAGATTTAGCCTCTGTATATATATATTTATTAGCCACTGGTGTAGATTTTAAAACTGCTTCAGATTTCATGACTACTAGAGCAGTTACTATGGCTAATAACAAAGCAAAAAAAGATATACTATATATAAATGGAAAAAGGAATAACTTAAAGAAAGCCGTTCAATATTATATTGAAATGGCTGACCCAGATAATTACATTCCTATCATATATCAACAATCAATACTCGATTGGGGAGAAAGAATTCTAAATAAATTAGTTAAGTATCCAGAGTTTAAGTCGGAGTTAGAAGAACTTATGAAAAGTAGTTCTAATTTCTTTGAGATTCTAAACAAAATTCAAAATAAAAACCTGCTTGATGTAATTCATGAAGCTGCATATTCTGGAGCTGACTTATTGAAGGTAACTAAAAAACAGAGAAAAAAGAAGATGTCACGAGAAGAAATCGAAAATACGATGAATGATTTTGATGATTTAAATGACATTGCTTGGGAACAATCAGAATACTCAGAAGAGTTTGATATATATAACCCATCTTCAAAGGATACAAGACCTGAAAAAATGAGACTTTTATTTTCAAGATACATCGATGAACTTAAGAATAGGCGAGATGAATTAAATACTTTAACTGAGAAAGACCTTCACAATATGGAGGTTTTGTTAGATTTAAAAGAACGTTCTGATGAACTTACAAGACTAGGACGTTTTGGAAGCTTAAATCAAGGTATTAAAACTAAGTTAGTCGACAAGATTAATTATATTAATCAATTAGAATCATTTATTTCAGGAAAATTTAAAAAGTTCAACTCTGTAAATAAACTTAAGCCTGACGATGACGGTTATTTACCTACGAATTTTGATTTATTAAACTTCATTCAAGATGAAGATTATAAACAACAAATGATAGATAATTATGAGTTAGCTAAGGATAAGTTTAATATTTTGGATATTATTACATCTGTTCCTCATTTTAGTAAAATGTTGACAGCTCTAGCCGTAGATAGCAAAGTTCTTGGAGCTTATACAGTAAAAAATAATTTGGCTAAAGAGTTAACAATAAAGGCTTTACAAGATAGAGCTATTATACAATTAACTCAGAAAGATATGAGTGAGGTTAATAGATTTATTAGTGATGCTATTATTATCAAATTCTTGAAATCTAATATAGTTGGAAATATATCATTGTCTCCAGGAATGAAAATGTATAATTCTACAGGTAAAGTAGTTCCTGTGTCTTCAGTAGGAAAAACTTTAGATTTAGGAAATGTATTTGATAGAGCTACATTTAAACTATGGTTTGAAGAAGAATTTATTCCAGACCAAAAACGCATCAATCCAAATAATAAATTTATTCAAGCTCTAACAAGTACGTATTTTAAGAATCAATACGGAGGATTTAATTTCTTATATAAACTTCCTATAGATTTAGGAAATCTTGAAGTTGAAGCAAATGAGATAGCGTTTTCTAATTATTTAAAGGCTTTCGATGAAATTAAATATACTAGACCACTATCTAGTACAAATATGACTTTGGGAGATTTGTTCTTCTTATATAATTTAATTGTCAGCAAAAACAATTTCGGAGATAATACTCTAACTAAAATTTTTGAAAATTCTTTAAATATAAAAGACAAAAATGAACGAGTTGAGGTTGAAAATAGCTTACTTCTTAAATTCATGGATTATGAAGGAAAATTAAATCCTGCACTTAACAGTGATTCTAATGGACTTGTAGAGGGAGAAGATTATAAATATGATGATTTATTGATTAGAATTATTAAGAAGGGAGAACCTAATGGAACTAAATTTACTAAAGAGTATGACCCATTAGAAAAAAAGACAGTAGTAAAAGAAACTGAATTTGGCCAAACTTCTAATATAGAAATGTTTTTAGAAAATAATACAATGTTAATGCCATTCCTCACAAAAGGATTTACTAAATTTAGTACGGAAACAAAGAATGATTTCATTTCTAAACTTGTAAATCTAATTTCTAATAATAAAGCAGAAGTAAAATTAACTTGCGATGAATAATTGTATTCAAATAACTATAGGCAAGCAAAAATATCAATTTAGAGACGTTGACATGAGTAAGTCTTCGTCTCTAGATGATATTATTCAAGCAATTGTTTCAGATTCAAATTATGCTAGCCAATTAGAAAATTTAAATGATGAATTGAATCAATCTGACTTAAATATGATAGAAAGCGTTGATGAAATTCCAGAAGATACTTTAGATAGAAATACTTACATTGCTGATTACCTAATAGGTAATGTTAATCCTTATACTCTCGTCCAAATATATAAAAGGACTGGTGTTCCACATTCAGAGTTTTTAACAGCATTTAAAACCATTATGGAAAGAGGTAAATCTAATAAACTTAGTTTTTTAGTATCTACTTCCCCTACGCAAGTATTTCTAGGAAATAAAAGAGATTTAATAGTTCTTAATAAGAATGATATGTACGATATGCCTAAAGTGCTAGGAGCAATGAGTTATGTATATGTACACAATCACTTATTAGATAATCAAAGTGCGGTGTATAAAATAGTAGAAAACACGTACGATTCTATTATGAAGGAACCTACCGCTTTGAGAGAAGAACTTGCAAAAATTCCTGATAAGTATTCTGCTTATAGGCGACTTTTATATTATACTCAATCTGCAAGATATGCGGATAAGCCTGAAATAATAAATTTAAAAACCACTCTAAGCAATCATATGTTTGGAGATGTAGTTAAAACCATTAAATTTAATAAAGATAAAGAATACTTTAAAGATTTACGTTTAAATCATTTACAATTTAAAAGTCTGGAAAACCTTTCGATTAATCAAGAATTTCCATCATCTATAAATTTCGGCAATTCATCTGTTTCAGTTAACGACCTTAATAAATTTAGGGTAGATTTTCTGAACGCTGAAAATTCGGAGGTTGAAGATGTTGTTGATGATGATATGCTTATTTTAAAGTTTACAACGTTAAATCCCAATGGGGCTTTTGATGTAAATTTACTTCCTACTAACAAAGGTCAAAGACTTTTGTTAATGACAAATCCTGTTGCAGCTTTTATATATGATATATCTAATCTCAATAAAATTAGTAAATATGTAGAAAGATTTTCTACTTCTACAACTGAAGAGTCTGAATTACAAGAAAAACTGGTAAATACATATACTACATTTGGAAAAGGTAAATTAGATGTTAATACTTTTATTTTAGATTTGATTCAAGAAGCCTCCACTAATAAGCTCAATTTTAATAATGCAGAAGATTTGCAAGGATTTGAAACTTTATTTATTCCAGATGTTGATGTGCATATGGATGAAAGCTTGACTTCTGAACCCAATCGTCTATTAAGGTTTAACCACTCTTCCAGTAAAAGTAAGTTTACAGAAAACGGGATAAAAATTATTTTTAATCCTAAAGTAAAATATATAGAAGCTACTCTAGGTTCTAGAACTAATAATCCTAGAATAGAGATAAATCCCGATTTTAATCTTAATATTGACGAACAATACGAAGATAAAGTATCAGCTTTAATGAAAGTTGCTGACGCAGTTAATTCTTCTAAAAGTTCTAGAAGAACACTTGTAATGAAGTATGATGAGAAGTATGATTATTCTTTAGAGAATGGAACAACTAATATAAATAAAGCAGCTTCCGCATTTTCTACATTTTTAACTTCTATAGCAGATTATTTAAATCCTAATAAACAGTTTCTATATATGAATTCAGATGGTATAGGACAATTTGCTCAAGCAATGGTAGTTGTTGCAGACCATAACAGTCTCAGTCCTGTCGTATTTGACCAACTAAGTAAAGATGGGATGTATGATAGAACTAAAGCTCCTAATATGACAGAATGGGTAAAAGTGTTTACTGGACTAATGAATTCTGTAGAATTTACCGATAGTGCTGTTCATCATTTTTATAAATGGGACTCTTTTTTAGAACGAGCGTTTAGTTCTAAACGTATAGATAGCTCTGGTAACGTTTGGAAAAATTTAAATGATGCTTTAACTAAGATGGAAGAAGACAGCGAAGAGCCTCTTAGTCAATTTGATTTATTAAAGTCTGGAGTTATTAGTATGATTCCTACTAATAAACAGAAATATAATTACGGACTCAGACATAAAAATATAGGCGATATATTCAGATTAAAGAGTGAAGAAAATAAAGAAAACTATATTGATGTTGAGTTAGAAGATAAATTAGTTCTTACACATAGACATTTAGGAAGTAGGAACTTAGATGAAACCAAAACACTTCAGCCCGGGGATGTATTTAGACCTACCCCAACAAGTAATTATCAAATTACGGTTATAGAGGTTAAAAATAATGGATATCTATGTGCGTGGATTGATGATAAAGGATTCCATTCAGAAGTTTTGACTAAAGAAGACTTAAAAGATGTTGATAGAACTCAATATACCGCTGAAGTTAGAGAATTGCCTAGTGGAGACAGAGGAGTTTATACTAATATAGGAATGTTTGTTCAAAGAGGGGACATCGTTCAATATATACATGTTAGAAACTCTGCAAAAATTATGCCTCTTTTATATGATTTCTTTAGCCCAGAAATTACTGATATTTCTAATAAAACAGGATTTAGTGAAAACTTTATTAGAAGAAATTATCTATCTTCGGTAGATAAACTTAGGGATGCAATCTTTATGGAGTTTTCTTTATCGGATGCAACGATAGATACTAATACTAGTATTGATGCTTTAACTAATTCAGATAATCTTTCTACTCCAGAGTTTGTAGAAGATTTGGCTAAAAGTTTATCTGATAACGGAGTTGGGATTAAAACTCTTACTATGGAGGAAATGAAGGTTCAGTTCCCAACTTTAAACAATGTAAAGGCATTTGTATATGATGGAGAAGTTATATTAAATAGAGACTTAATGACTGATGATACACTTATTCATGAAATATCTCATTTATTTTTGGCTGATTTGAAGTTTAAGCGTCCTGATACATATTATGATTTAGTAAATAAAATGGAAGGTTCTGAAATTTACGAGGACATAAATACAAACGGAGCCTATGATGAACTTTCTCATAACGATAAATTGGAAGAAGCTTTAGTACATGAGTTTTCTGATTATTTCACTAGAGTTCTAAAAGATTATAGAGATAGAGATATTAGTTTAGAAGAGGTTGACTGGGAATCTATCCTTTCTGATGCATTACAAATTGATGTTAGCGAATTTTACGATGAAAACATTTATTCGGTAATGCAATTAACTCTTAGTGAATTTCATAATAATTACTCTACTCAAAAAACAATATATAATAAACAAAATGCCTTAAAATCTATAAGATTAAGTAATATAAAATCCGAGTTGTTGAAGAATGCTAGTACAGACTCAGGATATAGACTAATTGAAATTTGCGAATAATATGGCTTGTTCATATACTTTAAGAGACAATAAATCAAATAAGGTTATTACCTTCACATCTGAAAAAGCATTAGACAACTACTTGAAACTACATTATACTGAATTTGAAGGCTTGATTAATCATGCCTTTAGATTTAGTAAAGACTATACTAATATATTATCAAGTGATTATGAAAAATCTAAAGCTATATTAGATAAGGATAGAGAAGCGGCGAGAGCAGCTAAGAAGAAAAAAGATACTGTTAAAACTTTTGCAAGTTCTGGAAGTAATATTTATGATGTAATTGAATCCGATGATGCAACTTCAGGAGGATACGTTTCTGTGCTTAATTACATTGCTCAGCAAGGTTTTGTTAAGGCATTAGATAGAGATGCTTATACTCATGCATTAGAGAGCGAGGCTTTGAAAGAAGTTTCCTCAGACGCCCAAAATAAAGAAGCAATATTATTAGAAACTAGAAATTATATAGAAAAGGTAGAATTTCCTTACTGGCAATACCTACAAGAAATAGGTAGAGGCTTTCACTATATATTTGACCAAATTATTAATGCTAAGCCAGGTTCTAATGTATCTATAGAAATGATACAATCTATTTTTAGGTCTAGATTTAGAAAAGATTTTGTATCTGGAAAAAATGTTACTCACATTGATGGAGTATCTGATAAAGCCTTAAAATCATTTATTACTCAGATAACTGCACTAAAAAAAAATATAATAGACAATAAAAATAGAGGTAGAAAAGCTATAAAGGTATTTACTGAATATATTGCAGACCATAATGGGGGAGAGGGCAATAAAATAAGAGGTAAAATAGACTTACTAGTCGTTTATGAGGACCAAGAAGGAAATCAATCTGTTGAAATTTATGATTTAAAACTTTCTACAAAACCAGAAGATAGATGGGATTCTGATAAAAAAAATGCCATCCAATATCAGTTAGGGTTTTATAAGAGAATGCTTCAAGAAAAAGGAATTCCAGCTAGAAATATTTCTATGAAGGTTATTCCAGTTCTTCTAGAGGATGTCAATAAGGAAGATTTAAGTCATGCAATAGGTAATGTAAATGTAGGAGAGCCTATTACATATATTCCAAGTGTAGGTCAGCAAACTAAAATAGAACAATCAATTCCCATCCCAATAGGTAAAGAATTAGTAAGTAAGCCATTGTTAGAAACGGTTGCTGGAGTAGTTTCTAAATTTTTCCCTGTTAGTAAAATCAATCAAATAGATGCTATAGATTTCGATGTTCTGTATAAAGATAAAAAATATGGGGTAAGTATCGACCCGTCAACTGGAAGATATAGATTTGAAGATACTACTCGTTCTAAGAAAGAGCATAGATTCATTTATGCTGATACAGAAGAAGAAATCAAGGATGCATTTAAAGATTATTTAAGAAGAAAAAGTGACCATGATAATGATGTTACTAATACAATTTCTAAAGACTTAAAGTTTGCCTTAGATAGAATAAATGGAAACATGGGATTCAATCCGAATAGAGCTTCTTTAAATGTAGTTCCAAGCGGAACATATGAAGATGCAAAAGGTTTACTTGAACTAAACTTATCTAAGTATAAACTGGAACCAGATTGGGAAGTCATGATAAATGAGTCATTGACTTCCATGAACATTATTATGTTGGTAAATAAATCAAGAAAAGAGATGGATTTTATATCTTTATCTCCATATCCTCTTGATAATGTTATTAACCTAGGGAAGGGAACTTCTTTAATGGGACGATTTAAAACTAATTCTCAAATGGAATTGGATAAGTTATCAATAAAAGCTTCTATTGGAAATATAGAATTGATAAAGTTGATGGCGGTTGCCAATTCTTTTTCTGATACAGATTTAGGAGATTTTTCCATTGGAGAATTAAAAACCATAAATATAGACAAAAGTGAAGTAGTTTATTCTTATATAAATCAGGATAAACTTATCCATAATTATAATATGTTGGCTGACGCCGCTGGATTAAAAAGAAATGGATTTAAATTCACTGATATGTTTACTATCGTAATGAGATATTATCAAAGCATTGCTAATAACGATTTACAGACTAGACTTAAAGGTATAACTGAATTATCTCCTGATGGAGATTTGGATTCTTTATCAAAAGCAGCTAAATATGAAGAATTAAAATCTATGTTTAAAAACTTGCAAAGTAGATTTTTTTCAGGAAATGTTGCCCCAGATATTAATAATCCTATCACATTCTTATATCTTCAGGTAGCTAATGCTTTAACTCAATACGGAAATACTGCAGTAGATATATTTAATGATGAACTGTGGAACAAACATTTTGGAGATGTTTTTAAACAGTTAAAAGACGGCTCTCTATTCAATGGTACGTATTTAAATACTATCGATACTACTCCTATCGTTCGTTCTATTGCAGCCAGATTAAGTGCTACCAATAGAAATATAACTAATAGATATGAAGCCTATAAAAATAAAGATAGACAAATAACTAATAAATATTACAAAGGTGCAGGTCAAGGGTTCGTCGGAAAAACAATTCTTAATAATGCTACAGTCATGTTCAAAAGATTATTGGACAATTCCGAGGAAGGCAAGAAAAAATTTAAAGTTAAAAACCCTTGGGATTCCTCTAGCGATTTAAATCCGGCAGAACGTGAATATCTAAAGTATTGGTTAGAAGACTTAAACAGAATGCGTTTCCCTAATCAGTCTAGAGAAGAACTTGGAGAAAGATATTTTGAAATTCCTTTATTACGAGGTTCTTCGTGGTCTAAAATAGTAAACGGAAAAAATAGTTTTGCTACATTTAAAGAAGATGGGGCATTGGAAATGGTTAATCCTAGAATGACTACTACTGAGCAAGAACGTTACATATCAGAAGATTCTCTTAAAACTTTGGTTGAGATGTATAACGTATTTGATGCTTCTAACTCAATCGGTGCAAGAGAAGGAATGTTGGCATCTACAAATGGAAAACCTGAACAAGTTTATGAAACTAACCTCGAGCATATCAAAGATATGTATCAATTCTCCCTTATTAGAAAAGAGGAAATGGATGAAATTCTTCCGGCAGTAAATGCAGCTATCGTATCTCTTCAATTTGTTCAAACATTGTCTCACAAAGATGCTAAAGCGACCATTGACTTTTTGAATGAATATATTAAGTCTTCTGTATTTGACGAATCGCTGGTTCCGAAAGAGAGCAGAGGAATGTACAAATTGCTAGGAATGGCTAAAGGTGTTTCTACCAACTTTATTCTAGGTTTTAATTATTTATCTGGAGCTAAAGAAACTATAACAGGATTTTTTAATCTATATGAAAAGGCTATTGCAAACTCTTTAACAGATAAGGATAGAATTGGAGTTAAAGATATGACCTCTGCATACACTACAGTGTGGGTAGATTCAGCTAAACAAGTAGGAACTATTACTCTTCTAGAACATTTAAATTGGCAATATCGTATGGCAAATGTTGATATGAATGCTTTAGTAGATAGAATGAACTATGAGATTACAGATGGATTAAGATTTAAAGATAGAATGTTTTGGGCTAATAGAGCTCCAGATTTTCTAAATCGTATGACTATTCTTGTAGGATATATGAAAAAACATGGATGTTATGATGCCCATACTTTGTTGCCAGATGGAACGGTAAAATACGACTGGAAAAAAGACAGGCGTTTTAATTTATTAGCTAATCCAAATGCCGATATAAATTCTGCAGAATGGCAATATCAACGTTCGCTCTACAATAGAATGATAGAGTCATTTATAGCATCCAATATTAAAGTAGTAAATCCAGACGGCACAACTAGAACTCTTACTACAGAAAAGGATAGTAGAGGTGTGTATAAAGATGCTTTACCGCAAGCCTATACCGAAGAAGAAGCTAAAATGATTAAGCAAGAGTCAGATAGTATGTTTGGATATATGGACCATGATACTAAATCTTTATATCTAAAAAAAGGATTATTCTTATTCCTTCACCAATTTCAAACATTCTTATCTGCAAAGAAAAATCAGTGGTTCTTAAAACGAGGAGTTTACGATTATGGACACTGGGTGCATTTAACAGAAAACCCCGACGGCACGGGAGCTAAATTATACTGGAAAACTATAGAAAATCCAGATGGAACTATTGAAAGAATAAAAACTACAGAAAATACTGGAGAGCCTATTATAGATTGGCAAGGTAAAATAATGGAAGGAATATTCTGGTCTCTGAAGGATTTATTTAATTTTACTAATCCTAAATTAGCAGCCGAGGCTTGGAGAGACCCTGTTAAAAGAAGAAATTTGATTCTTGCTCTAGAAGATATGGCTATTATAGGATTCATAGCTCTCATTATAGCTTTATTATTTGGAGACAAGGAAAAGAATTCGCTTTCCCCAGCTGAACAAAATGTTGTAAGACTTGCAAATAACATTGGGGGAGAATTTAATATGTTTAAAATATTTACTGGTGCTGTGGATTTTAAAATGCCTATGTTCCAATTCTACGGTGAGGTATTTACTGATGGAGTAAAAGTATTAACCGGAGATAAACATGTATTACGTATGTTAACTGATAATACAGGAACATTTAGGCCATTAAAACCTACTGTAATGGAATACTTCCAAGCTCCTAATTCACAAAAATAAAAAAAAATAAGGGCGACAATCAAGCATATACTTTCGTATATACCTGACTGCCGCCCTTAATATTTTATTTAAATAAATTTTTACTATAATTATAAGCCTTAATCACATTAGTTATGAACTCATCTATTGTTCCATTGTTGTCTATTTCAACCTCCACATTTAATGAGTCTATGTATTTTTCACTTTCATGATTTCCTGCACCACTTCCATTTCTAAGAATTTTCCAAATAATTCCCTTATGTTTATGTATAGCCTCAACTTCATTTGGAAATCTAACGTCTGGAATTATCCACTTAATTTGCCCTTCTTGGCTATGATTATTTATTTCTAGTAAATAGTCATTCATTAATGCCTTTACCCATAAGTCCGCATCAATAGCCCTTCCAACTTGAGTTCCAAATTGTTGAAGAAATTCTCTATTAGTCATAGGAGTTCCGTCGTAATTATATAAATCTAAAATAGTTGGGCTGTTTTTAAATTCAATAGATTCGAAATCAAGTTCGCTACAATTCATAATTGTTGCAGCACATCTTTTTAATTTTTCTGCAAAACTGTGCTTCTTCCAATCTGAGTAGTTGGGGTTGTATTCGTTCAAAACACACTCTTTACAAAAATCTTCTAATGATTTTGCATCTTTAAATAATGGGCTTACTTCCCATACGTCTATCGCTTGCACTATTTTACAAGCTGTGTCCTTTCCTGCTTGAGCATTTCCGGCTATTCCTAGTAGCATTTAGTCTTCAATTAAATTAGCGCCTACAACAATTAACAATAATCCTATTCCTCCAATCCCTAATAAAGTATGAGCCATAAACATCATATATAGTATTAAAGATACTAATATAGCCCCGCCTATTGCTACATAAACCTCTCCTGAATGTTCACACAACCAATTTTTTGACAATTTCAGCCACAATTTTTCCATTTGCACTAGGGAATTTAGATTTAATTTCTTTAATGACTGCACCCATTTCTTTTCTAGAAATCGTATGATAATTATTATTTTCTAGCCAATCTTCTATATCTTTTGTAGTAGGTTCCACAGGTATTAATTCATCCAAAATAATAGATTCTTCCGTCTCAATATTACTTAAATCCTCGCGCCCAGCAGATTGGTATTCAATAGCACTATCGACCCTCTGGTCTCTCATTTTCTTTAATAGAGTTATTTCAGCAATTTCATCATAAGGCTTAGCATTTTTAGCTGTTTTAAATGCCTGAATTTCAGATTTTATAGCTCTATAGGTTTTAACTCGCACCGGCTGTTTGTCCTTCATCGCTTGAAGAATCATTAAATCAATATTTATCATATTTATTGTGCACTATAATTAATACTATGTCTTCTTTTTATATTCTGAGCTGTTCCTCCATTCCATCTATCTTTTTTGACAAAGGCAATATCTATATCTGAAGCTCTTGTCATAGCGGAGTCTCTTTCTTCATCAGTTTTATACCCTCCATGATAACAAATAGGGATTCTGTCTGTTACACTTGGAATATGTCTGGGTTTGTCAAACATATGGTATATTGTTAATGGACACATAAAATTTTCAGCAATGTAATCCATAGCCATTTTATCAACTCCCTCATAATCTCCTACTACGAACTCTGGTTTATCATCTTCATAATAAGCAGTTCTCAAAGCCATTATATAGTATTTTTCAAACTCTTCTTTAGTTATGTCTCTGTGTCCACTTACAAAATATATCATGGTACTATTTGATTTTCTAATGGTTCAGATTTTATTACTTTAATATTATACCAAGAAATAGCTTCAGTGATTCTTTGTTTATGATTGAATGCCCATTTGTATTTCTCGATATCTCTGATTGGAATCCATTGAATTTTTTCAACTTCATTTTTCTCTCCTTCTCCGTTTAAAACAGCTTCCATTGATACTGAGATATCATCCTTCCCATATTCTAGAATAGTGAGATAGCGGAGAGTTACATTTCCGTTGCTATCATTTTTAGGGTCAGTCTCTACACCAAAGAGCGTCCATCTATCTGGATTTATCTTAACTCCAGTCTCTTCAAAAGTTTCTCTAGAACACGCTATTTCAGCTTTTTCCATATCCAGATAACCACATGGACAATTCCAATAACCTTGAAAATCTGGAGTCCCACTTCCTCGCTGATTAGCTAATACACACCATACATCCTTTATTTTACAAAATGTAAATGCTGCAACAGCACAATATCGACCAGACCATAAAGTCTTGCCAGTATGTTCTCCCTCTTTAATCGTATAACTCCAATTTCTCATCTATGTCTTCTTTTTGAAATAATTTTTGAACCCTTACAATCATCTGGACAATATCGTGATGATTTAGAAGATTCGAAATAAACATTTTGAATTCCGTGTATTTCATCGTCTTCTACTATGGCTTTATATACTTGAAGAGCTCCATCTTTACGCATATAAGCAATATATATAGGAAGATGAAGCTGTAATGCTGTATCTAGCTCCTTACGAACTCCTCTTGTTAAATCAGATAAATCCTTTGACCAATAATAACAACCTAAAATAAACACTACTGCGTCAGATTTGGATAGACATTCTTTCTCGTAAGGAGTTCCCATTTTCCAATAAATAGGATTGGCTCCTTTATGTTTTAAGAACTCAGCTACCTCTTTAGCATAATGTTCATTTGGAATACTATATGAAATATATACGTTATTTTTCGACATTTTTGTAAAGGTTAAATCGATGAATGTATTGACTAATTGCTTTAGGTACTAAAGGATAAATTTGTTTCCCGTCTTTTACTAAGTACCTAATCATAGTAGAGCTAATATTAAAGGTATTGCTGATATATCCATCAACTCCGGTTTTGAAAGCTATTCCATCTCTATTTACTACTATGAGTTTAAAGTTATCAAGAATCCATTGACCCTCTTTCCAGCTCTTGATTTCGTCTGCGATGTCTGCACCAACTATTAAGTAAAGCTCTTCATTAGGATAATCTTCCTTCAGTAACTGAAGAGTTTGATAAGAGTAATGAGGGTCCAGAGTTCTGTAATCAATACTAGATAGTGTACAATTATTAATTTCTTCAATAGCTAGTTGAACCATGAAACATCTATGTTGAAAGTCCACAGCTTTATTTTCTTTCCATACGTTTTGCATTGTTGGAACTACTACTACTTCGTCAACTAAATTATCGTTTAACACAGATGTAATCATATACAAATGACCCATGTGAATCGGGTCAAATGTTCCTAATAAAAATCCTACTTTCATTTGTTGTATTATATTAATTATATTTTTCTCTTGATATATAAATTGGGGCTTTCTTACGTTTAAACTCAGATGCCAGATGTCTGCTCCATACCTTATTAACTACATCTTCTCCATACTTTTTACATAAATCAGATTTTTTATCTGCTTGGATATATACTACATTTCCAGCAAGCATATAAGTTTCCTCGGAACTTTCATACGAAGTAAGTGTTTTAAGAATGTCATCAACTTCATTATAACTTTTAGCTCCAATCTGCTCTAAGTCACTATTACTAATGCCAAGGCCATCAGTAGGAGTAAGAGACATTGACTTTTTAATAGCCTCACACATATCACAAATTTTCCTAGCACCATCCGCATCCACTTCTTTCTTTATCCCACACCCATAGTAATGCCTTATTAGCCACTTAGCCAACTCATACACTTCAGTCTTCCATAGTCCTTGGATTGGGTCAAAATCACCTACATCACCATGAATAGTCCAAAATCCAAGCTGGTATTCAGTTTGATTATCGGTAGATATTACCAAACCATTATAAATAGAGGCTAAGTTATAAAGATAAATCATACGAAGTCTAGCTTGAATATTACCATCAGCAATAGGAGTTTGTCTTAAAGAAGTAAGATTATCTCCATCTACTAAAGTTAAGAATTTATTGAATACTTCATAAAGATTTGTAACCTCAAAATTATTACAAAAAGCTTTTCCAACTAACTTAGACACATCAAATTCATCGCTCCTATTCTTAATAGGGAGACTTCTACCTATTAATGGAATGCCAGTTTGTTTACTTACTTCATGGCAAATAGCTGCTACAACAGTAGAATCGATTCCTCCACTGATTCCCAATACCATCGCTTTTAGGTTGTTAGTCTTCACATAATTTTTAGTCTCAGTTACTAAGATTTCAAATACTTTACTATAGTCTAGATTATTCATTTCAATTCACGTTTAAATGTGTATATAAGTCTTGAGACTTTAGTAGAAATAGAAATGTCTGCACATTTAGAATATTCATGAGACACCATTCCTACTAATTCCCAGCCTAGGGTTCCCAAAGTATCTAATTCATTCTCAGATGCAGGACGAACTTTTTCTAACACCTTGTACTCAAATTTCATATTAACTGTGCTTGTAAAATAGATAATTGTATTGGGCTTCTGTTATTTTGACAGCAGCACACAGAATCCATCCTTGAGCTCCAAGCTCATTTAGTTCATCTATACTCATTACTGAACCATATACAGTCTTCCTAAGATATTCTATATCCATATCCTAAATCAATTAAACACCTTTGAACATCCTCAATCTTTCCAGTATGTTTGCCAGCATCATCAGACAATTTAACACAACCAAAAATTGGCTGATTAGGATTCATCTGACAACTAGTAAGTTTCATTACAATATTGGCTGGCCTAAAACCAGTATCATTAGTAAGATTAGTTCCTATTCCAAACGAACATCTGATTCTACCTCTACAATACTCCATAATGTCTTGACATTTATCAAAATCTAAGGCATTACTAAATACAATAGTCTTAGTTGTAGGGTCAACACCAAGTTCTTTGTAACGAGCAATCATATCATTTATAAACTTATATTCATCTCCAGAATCACATCTTACTCCGTCAAACAATTTAGCCTGTTTACGGGAAAGATTTTTCATAAATATATATGAAGTGTAAGTATCTGACAATGCTATACCTAAATCTCCATCATATACGTTTACCCAATTTTCAAGAGCCATATAGTTCGCCTGCCTGTAACCATACATAGCCCCATGAAACATAAACCATTCATGAGGATGTGTTCCCATCATAGGCATACTATACTTCATTGCTAAATAACAATTAGAAGTACCAGTACAATAAATAGAACCTTTTTTAATCGTAGATACTACTTCATCCTGAACATTATAACTAAAACGTCTTCTAGTACCGAATTCTGAAAACTTGATTCCAGCAATATTCGAAAGCTTAATTTTGGGTTCAAGTCTCTTGATAACATCTGTTAAATCACAATTATTATCAAATATACGATTACGCAATTCAGACACGATTGCAAGTATAGGAACTTCATATAAAGTAACTTTATAAAGATAATCTGTCACTTTGATATGTAGATGTCTATTTTCATCCAAGGATGCTTGTATTTTGCCAAAATTAAACTTAAACGAGGATAGCCATTCCCAATAAACTGAAGGAATAAACCTACAATTGTTATTCATATATTCTTGTTCATCTTTGGTTAGATGAAGCATTCCCAAAGAGCCAAATTCTAAGTATAATTTTTCTACAAAATCCTTTGGATATTCTGTATTATCGCGGTCAATAAATTCAAATGTTCCCTTAGCTTGAGGAAATAATTTCATATAAGCATACGAAGTTGTAAACTTATATAAGTCTGTATCTAGTATTGATTTAATTATCATTTAATTTGAATTTAAATTATATTTATTAATTAATTTATCTAATTTATCCCCTCCGTCTATAGAAGCTATATACCTAGTATCTACCAGAATATTATTTTTGTAACCCATAGCTATCAAACTACATATAGTTTCGTACACACAATAATCACCAGCTATGCCAACTACTCTAATTTCATCATCTGGGTTAGATTCAAAATCAACTAGAATATCAGATAAGGCATTGAAACTAGTTATATTATCAAACACGCTATACTCTTCCTTGTCAGGATTGTTTCCTTTAGTAAAGATATTTACATTATACTTATTAAGTACATTCCATAATGGAGTATATATACAACTTCCGGTGGTGCCTGTAACACAATGGACGGGCCATTGACCTCCGTTCTCTTTAAATGAGCAGTGATTGGAAGGATGACAGTCTTTAGTAACCATTACACAATCACAGTCAATATCATCGTTTAATAATGCATTGGCAAGAGCGTCCATTTTTTCCTTAGCTCCTTCCACAGCCAAAGACCCACTGATGAAATCTATCTGTGGGTCTACAATTAATAAAATTTTATTCATGGTTTGTCAAATGCTGCAATTACTATTGTGAGTATAAGAAATCCAAATATAAGAGCAAAAGGTATCCATAGTGGGGCAAACACCCACCACCAAGACCAATTTATAGTACCTATAAGCTTTAACACAAGGAAAATTAAGAAAAGAACTGTAGAAATTCCTATTCCTCCACTTGAATTTGTCATTCTATATTTAAAATTAAAGGGTTATTTACTAATTTATATTGTTCATTTACAGATGAAACATTAGCTAACTTAATATCATCCAAAGTTTGTAGTGTATGTTCTCCAGAATGTATATGTCCGCAGAATACATATTTCGGATGTTTTCTAAGAATTTCATCAGCTAGCCAAGGATTTCCAGCATCTACTCCACTTTGAAAACCTTGGGTAATTGTACCTACCCTGCACAGTTTTGGAGCATCATGACTGAGAACAATATCACAATGTTCTGGCATTGTAGAGTATGCTTCTATCAATGTCTCAGGTTCATACATATATGCCCAATTACCAAAGATTTTACAATATGGAGTTCCCCATATTACATATTTCTTATCCTCGAAGTAATACTCTTCTTTCTCATTATCGAGAAGCGTTATTTTGTATTTGGTAGGAGCATATAGTATACTAGATTTCTTAAGTTGGTCTTTATACATATTTGCTAGTACAAAGTCATGATTTCCTCCTACCATAAAAACATATTCACATGGAAGATTAACAATCCATTCTGCAAATTCTGTTTTAAGCCACTTTTCACTTTGAGGAATATTCCTCTGCATCTTAAGTGGGACAATATCTCCGCAGATTAAATAAATATCACATTCTTCTTTTATTTCTGGGAGGATTCCATGTAAGTCTGATAATGCGCCAAATTTCATTTATGTTTTCTAGTTTTTATATATTCTTTACTTTCCGATTGTTTAGCAAAAGGAAGGACAATAGCAATATCTATTTCTACGATTTCTCCTTTTCTGAGGAGGTCTGCAAAGTCAGTAATGTAGTAATAGATGTAAGTATTAATTTTTTCATACTCTCCGTTATTCTCCCGCCAAACTCCATCTTCATTAAGAGTAGGTTTTATTCTCCACAAACGGAATCCTTCATCGTCTCTCGTTATCCAAAGTCTCATTCTGTTATTTTCTTTTTAAATTCTTCGAACGATTTTATCTCTGGAACCTCGTCTCTGTTAATTATCCAATATTTACTTGGAGCCTTACCTTTATGGTTTGCTCTATATTGGTTATACATATCGCGATTTCAAAGAATGCTTCGATCATAGCATCCGCCAAATCCTCTATTTTAAATATAAAGTATTTGAACTGATTTCCATTTTCATCTTTTCTTGAATACAAGTCTTTTATAAATGTACTCAAAGATGGAATTTCCACTGGCTCGTCTTCCCACGTTTGGTTTCCAGCGTAGAAATAGAACATTTCCTTATATATGGGCATTAAATCTGGAACAAAATCAAACGATATAACATCGTCATCCTCTACCCACTCTTTTTCTCCTTCTCCACGTTTAGGACAACCACATGTATCAACAAGCCATTGCTTACCATTTTTATCGGTTACTGCATATGTCTTTCTCATATTTCAATTTCAAATTTTATAGGTTCATCCATATATGTCATATCTTCTGGAATAGAAAAGCTAAAATGACACTCTGGATGCAAATCATTAGTATAACCATAAATATCGTATTCAGGGTCTACATTCCAACTTTCTCCATCAAAAATAGGAGGGTTGTCATAATACCAACCCTGCCCATCTTTATCGATGGCGTAGTAATAAGTTTTAATCATTATATGATATTAGTTTGTAATATACAGCACTACCTATCCAATGCGGGTTTACTAAGCAAATCTCTAAAATTCTAATGACATTAGATTACATACTATATTTGTTTTGTGGAGATGTTTTCTCAAGATTTATTAATACCTTCATGTTTTAACCAATCTTGGAAGTACCACAATTGTCCACATCCTCCACCAATATCATCTTGGCCAGCAGGATTAAATACTCTCGTCGAGAAACCTAGCTCACACAATTTTTCATTGAAATCTCTGATAAGACAAATTTGTCTATCAATAGAATTCTTCACAGTTTCATCCTTTTCGCAAATTACAGAAAGAGTAGTTTCCCAAACATCAGTCCGGAAAAGTTTGTACAGTCTCTTTGCATCTTCCTCTGTGTCATTTCCTTCATGCACACAGTAATTAAAGAATGGCTTTCTTCCTGTATTGGCGGCCCAAAACTCTCCTGCCGAGGCAATCTGACGGAGGGTACAAGTCTTAGTCGGAATTAATTTTGCTCTAGCTTCATCAGTTGATTCATGGACTGAAAACTGCAATCCGACTTGAGGTATTCTTTTAGAAAGCTCAATAAACTCTGACATTGCATAATACAATGTAGATGGAGCAGATGTAGATATTAATAATTGAGCATTTGGATATAAATCGTGTAAAGACTCAATAGCCTGTTCCAAATTAATGTAATTTAAAAACGGCTCTCCCATACTCATAAACATAATTTGAAACTTCTTAATGTCTTTAGTATCACAATCAATGGTGCTTAGAACTGTAGTTACTTGTTCTACTATTTCACTCCAATCCAAATTTCTTACAAAAAACTTACCAGTTCCACAAAATGCACACCCAACTGGGCATCCTGATTGTACAGAGCAACAAATCACTGTTCGCTTAGAATATTCTCCATAACGATAGAGAACCGCCTCTGCGATTCCCTTCTTTGCTATTTCATTAGCTCTCCATTCAAATACAAACTTCTTAACGTTAGTGTCAGAAGATTCAAAAATCTTATATTCCATTTAACCTCTTAAATTTCTCTTAGTGATTATTTCTTTTAGTTGTTGCCAAGACACCGGCGTGTAATCATTATTATCCACGCCAACATCATATTGATTTGGCACCAGTTTATCATCGAAGGGAGTTTTCTTTCCTTTTTCAGTATGGATGTGTCCATATAATTGCCAACTTCCTCTATGAGAGCCATTCCATGTAATCATAGGGTAATGACTCATAAAAATCTGTTGGTTTTTACATTCATCATCACCAGTTACAGTAATCATCATTTGTTTTTCGACAGCCTCGAACCCATTTTCTGGAATATATGAGTGTTTGTCGTGATTGCCCAGCACAAGATATTTTGAGCCGTTTAGTTGAGGTAAGATTTTTTCCCAACGTGTCCTTTGTCCAAAGCAAAAATCGCCCAATATAAAAACAGTATCGTCCCAGTTAACTACTTTATTCCAGTTCAGAATGAGTTGTCGATTCATCTCCTCAGTAGTTTCAAAAGGACGACTACAATATTTGATAATATTTGTATGGTCAAAATGACAATCAGAGGTAAAAAATACATGATTGCAATCAAATTTATTATTTAAATTCGCCATTTTTATCTAATTTGTAATAATTGTTCGTCGATATTGCGAGCTTCCATTCCAGTTAAATATGGTTCAGCTTTATATGTAGTATAACAAGTACACTTTTTAAACTTCTTTCCAGAAGTACAGAAAGGGCAGATGTCGTTTTTTCCAATTTTATGTCCAGTCAGTCTCAATTTATTTCTATATGGGGTATGCATTTTGACCCACATATTTTTAAAATCCTCATTATTCATAAGTTCTGACATAGTTTCTCTCATTGTAGCTTTATCACTGTTCATTTCCATTATATTCAACTTTTAATTTTTTAAATTTGCCACATTTAGTACATTTAAAAATGTGGATTTTATATCTTGAGCCGTCTTTATCCACAAGAATCTCTCTGAACAATTCAAAATCGTGACAACAAAATAATTTGCCAACAATTTGTCTAACTATTTGTTTTACAAATTCCATATCACCAACATGAAATGTCCGTTATATCTTTTTTAGCCCTACATATGTCACATTTTACTATTACAGCACATCCAAGTCCAGTAGGATAAAATGTTATAGAATATCCTCCACCTATAATTCCTGCCTTCTGTCTACAAGATTTATGCTCAGCTACAAACTTATGATATTGTTCAGTCTCGTTTTCATTTAACGGAAAGGTTGTTGTTTTCATTAAATATGAAAATCTATTACAGTTACAGGAGTATCATCTCTCAAAGTGTCTATATATTCCCAAAATTCCGAGTCCCATTTATCTCGGTCTTTTTCATTAGAAGTCATTCCAAACCATCCCATTTCAGCTGACTCTACCCAATCTCCCCCACAAGTAACATAACAGAAAGGAACGCGGCTATTTTCTTTCATTGCGTTCCAGTCAATTTCATCTTTAGTTGCATACACAGCCTTAAGGGGATTTCCATTTTCATCTTTTTCTTTAAGTAATAACCAAGCTCCCCATCTACCACCTTCAACATACCAATCCCATTTAGAATCAGGATTATAAGTGGACAATAGATTACCTTCATCATCAATTTCGTATCCCCACTCTTTGGCTATTTTCCAGGCTTCTTCATATGAAATATCTATTCCTTCATCTATAACTTTTTTAGCCCAATCTACATTGCTTTGCTCATGTTCTGTACTAGGATTCGGAAAACGCTCTAGCACTCTTAAAGCGTATTCATAAGTATCTATACGCTCTTGTCGAACTCGATTGATTGCATCATCTTTTGTATACTTAATGTATACATCAACTTCTCTATTTTCGTCATACGGTTCTAACAATTCATTATAATTGTATCCGAAGACTAATCCTACAAAATGTGACATACAAATAAACTATTAATCAATTTCTACTTTTGTTTCTGTTTTCTCTAGACAGGCATTTGGATTTGCGTCAAACACAAGATTCAATAAACATTCGTCACTAACTTTATCTTCCCAACATCGTTTATGAAGAGGGCAAGTGTCGCAGTTATAAGAATCTCCCTTAAACTCTGAAAGCTTATATACTTTATTATTTATTATAATTCCGTTCATACTCTATTTGTGTAAGTCCAAGGACTTAATTAAATACTTAATAGCTTCAAGCTGTCCGTAAGTTAATGAAATAACTCTATCATTGATAGTGATATCCCAACCTTCACCATCATGCCATTCTGTTACTTCAATAAAATCTGATTCCTTAGCCAGATAATCATATTTCTTAAGCTCGTCTGATACAGATTGTTTATTATAATATTCCATGATTAAATTTTATTTAATGTATTCTCTTTTAGTAAATTCCTCTCTCAACGGAATAGCTAATTCTCTAGCTTGAGGATGAGCATCCTTTGCACACCTCAGCTTAAAGAATCCTTCCCATTGTTCAATGGTACCAGTCATAATTAACTCAGTCTTTAGAGAATTAGGAAGAACTGCTCTAGCTTGTTGTGGTTTCCATTCTTGGCTTATTAGGTCAAGATAGTTTGATTCTGCCCAATACAAATTATTTAGGAACACTCTCGTAGCAATTCCTTGTCTTTGTTCATGAATATAGAACTCCTCAGAACTAATATGTCCTTCAGGTAACTCTATCCAACAAGGAATTACAAAAGTAAGCTCATTGTTAAATTTATTTTTGCTGTAATTACAATATCTTGTACTTTCTTGTGCAAAAGAGAATACTCTATGCCTTACAAACTCGTGGCTTACGCCTCTGTCACATATAAACTTAACAGTGATACGTTTAACGTGATATTCTGTAGGTTCACATAGATACTTAAGGTCATCTAACCAACCATTCTGGAGTAGTACTCTATAGTTAGTAGTTATAGCTACAAATCCATCAGGAACTCTTGGAACAGGCTGTGCTTGTATAGCTTCTGAGTACTGATTCTCATTATACTTACTCCAAAGTCTATAAGCAACGGTATTAGAATCGTCATTAGCTTTAAAGTCATATCTGAGATAAACAGTACCATGTTCAAGCATTGCAGTATGACCACGATTAGTAATCATATCTACAAACTTCTCTGCACTATCTTCTGTTATTTTGTCTAGACTTTTATAGCAATGACGTCCCACCCACTCAATATGTTTAATTAGTCCAGCGTGTCCGCTTTCCTGTTCTTTAATTTCAAAACTTGGTTTGATTAATTTCATAGTTTACATTATAATATAATAACTCAGCATCTCGACGTGCTTTAGTGGCTTCTTCTAAAGTATTGTATCTCCCAATGTATTTATTTTTACCATTAACCCCTATCTCGACCTTCCATTTATTTCTAGACCTGTCAAAGTGTACTCCAATGATTCCAGATGAATTATTCGTAGGAATATTCACCCTATTTTGTAGATTTTCGGCGTTGGTACACAGCCTTAGGTTTTGTTTTCGGTTATCCAGCGTGTTGCCATTGATATGGTCTACATAGTCACAATCCTGGGCAGACATAATTAACCTATGTAAATAGGTGAAAGGCTTTGAACTCCCACTTATGACATAACCATTCTTATTACAGCACCACTTCTTA
>ERZ826220.1389-NODE-1389-length-24297-cov-27.797253_pt1 | contig 24297 bp, 20 predicted proteins | sample MGYA00519927_ERZ826220 | MGnify/ENA primary metagenome ERZ826220 (study PRJEB31778, sample SAMEA3449225) | human gut metagenome | biome: human gut; feature: human-associated habitat; material: faeces | place: United Kingdom | collected 2010/2012 ... | reverse complement strand
TTGCAACGACATCTAAGCTGTTGTCAACTGGAGCCGACTGCAAGATGACAAAGCTCATCGTTTTAGACGAGTGGATCAACTCAATGACTGAGTTTAAGCAGATTATCGGAAGAGGCACAAGAATACGCGAAAAAGATGGAAAGACCTATTTTATAGTTATGGACATTCGCGGTGTTACAGCCCTTTTTGCTGATCCTGATTGGGATGGCCCGATTGAAATTGATGAAGATTATGGGAGAGAAAAGCATGGTCCTGGCCCCTGTCCTCCTGGACCTAAACCAGATCCCGACCCTGACCCAGTTGATCCACCGTATCCACCAGAAGAAAAGCCCATTGTTGATGAAAATGGGTGTCGTGTCCGCATAATCAATAAAACGGTCTCTGTGTATGATACGAATGGGAAACTCCTGCGGCAGGAGAGCATCGTCGATTACACCAAAACGAATATTATTGGTACATACGCTTCCCTCGACAACTTTATTCGGCAGTGGACATCCGAGGAAAAGAAAAAGAAGATTCAGGAATTGTTGGCCAGCAAGGGGATTGACCTTGAAGCACTGAAAGCGGATCAGCATATGAGCGATGTAGATGACTTCGATTTCATCTGCCATGTTGCCTTTGACAAAAAGCCACTTACCAGAAAAGAGAGAGCCAACAATGTGAAGAAGCGGGATTTCCTCAGCAAGTATAGCGGGGTGGCAAGAGAAGTCTTGGAAGCGCTTCTGGATCAGTATATGAATGTCGGAATCTACGAGTTAGAGCATGAAGCTATTCTGACAACTCCACAATTCGCAAAATTTGGGAAGATCCAGAGGATATTCAAGTTCTTCGGCGGCGAGGATAAGTATAACGAAGCTGTTCATGAACTTGAGAATGAATTATATGAGGCGGGTTAATCATGAGTAGTTTAACAGGTTTTGTAAAGCGCATTCGGGACATCATGTGGAATGATGCGGGAGTGAATGGTGACGCTCAGCGCATTGAGCAGATGGCCTGGATCCTTTTCTTGAAAGTCTACAATACAAAGGAAGAGGAATGGCGATATACAGATCGGCCCTATACATCAATTATTCCAGAAGAATGCCGCTGGAATAACTGGGCCGCTGATGATAAGTCGGGTAAGGCGATGACGGGCGACACGCTTCTTGATTTTGTGAATAATAAACTCTTCCCAACTCTGAAGGGGCTTAATGTGACTGCAGCAACACCCATCAAAAAAGCTATTGTCAAGACAACCTTTGAGGATGCGAACAATTACATGAAGGACGGCGTTTTGCTGCGCCAAGTGATCAATATCATCGATGACCTGGATTTGGATGATTACGAGGAGAGCCATGCGTTTGGGGAAATATATGAGTCCATTTTACGGGAACTCCAGAGCGCCGGATCCTCTGGTGAATTCTATACGCCTCGTGCTGTGACTGATTTTATGGCGAAGACAATTAAACCGAAGCTCGGCGAAAAGGTCGCAGACTTTGCGTGCGGCACAGGGGGCTTTCTGACTAGTTGGTTGAATGAACTGAGTAAGCAGGTCGTAACGGCAGAAGACCAGCAGGAGTATGCAACCTCTATTTATGGGATTGAGAAGAAACCTTTCCCGTATACTCTGTGCATCACGAACATGCTGCTGCACGGCATTGATGTTCCGATGGTGTATCATGACAACTCACTTCTGCGGGATGTGCTTGATTATACCGAGGAAGATCAGTTCGATGTAGTTCTTATGAATCCCCCTTACGGCGGACATGAAAAAACAGAGGTCAAGAATCACTTTCCTGCAGATCTTGCAAGTAGTGAAACTGCCGACCTCTTCATGTCCGTGATTATGTATCGGCTCAAACAGAATGGCCGTGCCGCTGTCATTCTCCCCGATGGTTTCCTGTTCGGCACTGATAATGCAAAGATTGCAATTAAGGAAAAACTGCTATCTGAATTTAACCTTCACACTATTATACGCATGCCGCATAGCGTTTTTGCACCGTACACCTCTATCACGACAAATATTCTGTTCTTCGATCGGACGCATCCCACGACGGAAACTTGGTTCTACCGCTTGGATATGCCGGAAGGATATAAGAACTTCTCCAAGACGAAGCCCATGAAGCTGGAGCATTTTGCTCCGGCCGTTGAGTGGTGGGACAATCGTGAGGAGATCACTATTGGCGGCTTTGACAAGGCGAAGAAATATTCTGTTGAAGAGCTGAAGGCGCGGAATTACAATATTGATCTCTGCGGCTATCCTCATGAAGAGGAGGAGATCCTTCCGCCGAAGGAACTGATTCTGCAGTATCAGGAAAAACGGGCCAGCCTGAATGCTGACATTGACCGCATCCTTGCCCAGATCACCGATATCCTTGGCATTGACATTACGGAGGAGGCCGCCGAATGACTGCGCAGCAACTGAAAAACTCCATTCTCCTGATGGCTGTTCAGGGTAAGCTTGTGCCGCAGGCCCCAAATGACGAACCCGCTAGCGTTTTGCTGGAACGCATCCATGCAGAGAAAGAGCGGCTCATCAAAGAGAAGAAAATCAAGCGCGAAAAGAACCCCTCCGTCATCTTCAAAGGTGCCGATAATACTCCTTATGAGAAAATCGGCGATGAAGTACGGTCGCTGGCAGATGAGATACCGTTCGACATCCCCGATTCGTGGGAATGGGTAACGCTTCAAACCATCGCAACAAGTTCGTTAGGCAAAACACTGGATAAGGCAAAAAACAAAGGCGACCTTAAACCATATCTCTGCAGCATAAATGTTTACTGGGACGGAATTGACCTTACGACGGTAAAAGAAGCGCGTCTTGAAGAGAATGAGCTGCCAAAATATCTCTTAAGACCTGGTGATCTCCTAATCTGTGAGGGTGGCGATGTTGGCCGTTCTGCAGTTTGGGAATCCACGCAAGAGATGTACTATCAAAACGCCCTACACCGTGTGAGGTTCTATGGCGAAATAAATCCTCATTATTTTCAGCTTCTGTTGGAGTGTTATAAGGGAAATCAGATTCTCGACGCTTATAGCAAGGGCATGACGATTAAGCACCTGGTGCAAACGGCGCTGAATACAATCGTTTTTCCTCTTCCGCCATTATCGGAACAAACCCGTATTGTGGACGCTGTGAATCGACTGCTGCCATATCTCCATAGCTATGACAGAGCTGAACAAAAATTATCAGCACTCAATACAGGCTTTTCCGAAGCCCTCAAGAAGTCGATACTGCAAGAGGCAGTCCAGGGTAAGCTGGTACCGCAAGACCCGTCCGACGAGCCTGCAGAAGCTCTGCTGGGGCGTATCCGGGCGGAAAAGCAGCGGCTCATCAAGGAAGGAAAAATCAAGAAGGACAAGCATGAATCCGCCATTTTCAGACGGGATAATTCTCATTATGAGAAGTTGAACGGAGTGGAGCGTTGTATCGACGATGAACTGCCCTTTGAGATACCCCCCCAATGGTGCTGGGTTCGGTTCGAAAGCACAATTACACTGCTGTCCGGAACAGATTTTGCGCCGGATGAGTATAACAGCGCCGGAAAGGGTATCGCCTACATAACCGGAGCCAGTAATATCGTTGACTCGCAAATACTTGTGAATCGTTGGACTGAAACACCGCGTCAAATTGCACATGCAGGTGATGTTTTGCTCGTTTGTAAAGGTTCGGGGTATGGCAAAACCGTTATCTGTAATATTGCACAAGCACATATCGCCAGACAGATTATGGCGGTGCAAAAAAGCGACTTGCTCGATATGCAGTATGTCAAATTGTTTTTAGATTCGAGTTTTGACCTCCTCAAAGCCAAAGGACAAGGTGTAATACCTGGCATAGATCGCACAAGTGTGCTACACCTGCTCTTTCCGCTGCCACCGCTTGCCGAGCAGCACCGTATTGTCCAGCGAATCGAGGAACTGCTCCCGCTGGTCAAAGGGCTGTAAAAGGAACACGGTATAATATCATAGTGAAAGGAGGTCTTTCACTATGATAGAAGAATTTGAAAGACACTTGAGAGGCACAAACCTCTCAGAAAACACGATATCCTCGTACCTTTTTGCCCTTCGGCAATACAGCTCGCAGTACGACGGTATCACAAAAAAGAACCTGCGGGCATACAAGGTGTGGTTGATTGAAAATTACAAGCCCAAGACTGTCAATCTGCGTCTGAGGGCAATCAACTGCTACCTGGAGAGTATCGGCAAAGAGAGCTGGAAAATGCCGTTTGTACGAGTGCAGCAGAAAGCCTTTCTGGAAAATGTCATCAGCGAGGCCGACTACGAGTATTTCAAAACCTGTCTCAAACGAGATGACGAGCTGTTTTGGTATTTTGTAATACGCTTTCTGGCTGCAACCGGCGCACGGGTCAGCGAGCTCATACAGATCAAGGTGGAACACATCAAGCTGGGGCATTTGGATCTGTATTCGAAGGGTGGAAAACTCCGGCGAATATACATACCCAAAGCTCTGCAGAATGAAGCCCTTTCTTGGCTGAACGATAAGCACCAAGAAAGCGGCTTCATTTTTTTGAACAAATATGGAGATCGGATCACCACAAGAGGAATCTCCGGGCAGTTAAAAAAGCTGGCAGTACGGTATGGTATCGATCCGGTGGTGGTATATCCGCACTCCTTCCGTCACCGCTTTGCAAAGAGCTTCTTGGAGCGTTGCAATGACATCGCATTCCTCGCTGATCTTATGGGCCACGAAAGCATCGAAACCACCCGCATTTATCTCCGCAAAACTTCGACCGAGCAACGGGCTATCGTTGATGAGGTCATAGATTGGTAAAAGGAACCCAGGCATACGCTCTGCTTTGGCGTATGCCTGGGTTTTTCTGGTTTTTTAGAGTTTATCTATGTGTATTTGTAGGCGTTCAGTCTGATCGACTATTCGCTGCTGCTCCATAAGCGGCGGTAGTGGAATCAAATACTCGTTTGCCTTTACAATGGTGATTGTACCCACTGTAGTACCCGCAGAGTTCTGCTTGATTTGTTCCTCCATATATGGCGAGTACATCAAGAGTTTCAGATATGCGGGGTTAATTTTACCGAAATTCTCAAAGCAAATAACGCTGGCGTCCTTATAATAAAAACGGTCGCCGTCCTTGACAATGTAAGTTTTTCCGAGTGTACCAACGGCCGTGACCATCAGATCCCCAGGATGCGGTACACCACTGGAAGAGAATTCGGTATACTGCGCTTCTGTGATAAACAGTTCGTTATCCACAGAGCCCGTATCTGCCAATTTCCCAATCTCCCTGGCTCTGTAAAACGGGACTCCTTCGCTACGCCAATCGGACTGGTGAACACGCCGAGCTGAAACAACATTGACGATTGATTTTAAGCGGCACCAGCACCAGTTCTCTGGTATCTCAAAGGGCAGTTCATCGTCGATACAACGCGCCACACCATCCAACTTCTCATAATGAGAATAACGGGTTGCTGGACAATGGTGCCAGCAAGTTCATCGCTGCTTTAATTGCAGCTATGATTCGCCGCTGTTCCGATAGTGGCGGTACGGGAATGAGCATAGCTGCGAACTCATCAAATTTAAGGCTCTCTACCGTTGTGACTGATTTCACCAGCTCTTTGAGGATGTACGGCTCAAAGGCTTTAATCCCGTAGAACAACCACTCAGACAGCTCAATATCATAAAGTGAGAAGGCTTTTATATCCTGGTTTATGGTGCTGTCGATGCCCAGCTTGCACAGAGGAAGTATCCTTTTCAGAATGCCGCTTCGGGCAACCAGAAGGAGCGTACCGGTAGGATACAATTGCATAGTTGACGCTGCCAATTCAGAGATATGCATCTCAGAATCTGTAATCACCGGACGCTTCATATCCTTTGAAGTTACCCATGGTACATTACCATTCCAGAACTGTGGGTTTGACATCGAGGGCGTTTTGCCACTACTGAAAACACCGAACGACGAAAGGCGTGCCCAGGCCCAGTTCTCTGGTATCTCAAACGGTACCTCCTCGTCGATACAGACATCTTCCGAACCCCGCTTTTCATAATGAGAATTATCCCGTCTAAAAATGACAGATTCGTGCTTGTTCTTTTTGATTTTGCCTTCCTTGATGAGCCGCTGCTTCTCCACCCGGATACGCTCCAGCAGAGCCTCTGCAGGCTCGTCAGATGGGTCTTGCGGTACCAGCTTGCCCTGGACTGCCTCTTGTAAAATCGACTTCTTGAGGGACTCAGGGAAGGCTTCCTGCATTGCTGTGGTTTCATCGTATACTACGCCATAGTTCTTCACTACTGGTAGGACTTCCGACAGTTTCGCCAAAATACGGCGTTGCTCATCAAGGGGGGGAATTGGTGTTAGATACGCTTTGATGGTCGCTGTGGCAAGTTCCTTCTGCTTCGTAGTACCGTCTGCCTGATCTTCTATAACGCTTTGTACGCTTGGATTGGCAAAGTAGTAGTACAAGTATTCCGGGAGAACAAACTGTTTCAGAGGGCGTATAACGGTGACATGGCTATCAGCAACAGCCAGCTCATACGGATTAGCTGTGGTTTTGTAAATAGCCATTCGTCCAAGTGTGCCAAGGCCAGTAGAGTTCCACATTAGGTCGTTGTCCTGCAAAAGACGCTCAGGCCCATAGGAGGACAGAGAATTCGGCTCAATAAACTGTGCCTTTTCAATCGAAAAACCGCTCCATTGATTGCACTTTTGGGCGACAACGGGGTACTTTTTGATTGGAGAATACTTCGGTGACTTTCCACGCTGGATGTACTCACAGACATCAATGAGCCGCACCCACTCCCACGAATCGGGGATGTCGAACGGTACCTCATCCGCCAGCGACCGCACTTCATCGCCGATTTTCTCATAAGGAGTATTATAAGAAACTGGGCATTGCTTGAAGAAAAGCACATTATTTGATATTATAAAAAAAATAGGGGTCTTGTAATAGAAAGGAGCACAGCATGGCAAAGCAGGAACTCTCTCTGAAACAACAATACCAGCGGCTCACGCAGGCCAAGGCGCAGGCAACCCGGAATGGACAACCTACCCCTAAACTCGATAAGAAGATTGAAAAGATGAAGGCAATGATGGGCAGCACCGTACAGAAAGTGCCGGCTGCAAAACCAACTGCCAGCAAGTTCGTGGACTACAAGGGTGTCAACAAGCTGCCCATGCAGGGTGGTGCCTGCACTCCGAAATAAGATTTGCCCTAAATTGTTCATCGCACGGGAAGAACAGGATTATAGAATAATAATGTTTGGTGATGGGCAGATCCATATTGCAAAATGGGTGCGGAATGCATTGGATCTTAACGACGGAGATGAGCTGCTTTTCGAAGTCGTTGATAACAAAATAATCTTTACAAAAGCCGAGGGCTAGTGGGAAGCTCCTCGTTGCCCCCGCTGACCCAAAATGTACTAAACGAAAATGACACGCCCCAAAAGTGAACGCCGATGTTTTGGCGCACTCTTGGGGCGTGTTTTTCATGTTCAGTTCAGTCCGTCAAAAGGTATGCCTTTTGACATTACTTTTTCTGGCGTTTAAGCTGCTCTTTGAAAAGATTCTTCATCACTTCTTTGCCTTTATCCGTACCGATTAGAGGAATAAAACATATTTCATTCAAGGAAACGAGGATTGTCTAGTTGATCGGACGGTCTTGCTGGATACATGCCTTCTTCGTTAGATAATCTCTGAATAGGAAATGGAGTACTCAAATAGCCGCATCTGATCGTCAGCCTTGACTTTTTCAATGAGATCTTTTGTCGGATCATTCAAACATATTATGCCAAATACACGCTGTCCTTTGACTGCAACATCTTCCTCAATCCAATCGATATACTCTCGCGTTTGTGCATAAGCGTCATCATAGCCAGAGTCCTTTTTCAACTCGATAACATACAGGTCTCCAGCGGTATCAATCCCAAGGATATCAAGCCTGCCATTCCTCAAAACAAATTGCCTGCCATAGACACCTCGCTTCTGATATATACGGAGCGGCATCCCAAATACAGGAATGCCAATTTCCATCCGCTGCACCAGTTCATCTTCGAGAAGCTTTTCGCTGGAGAATTGCTGTTTTTTTACGCCGATGTCTACGATCGTTTCCGCCTCAACATCAGTAACGGCAGGCTCTGGGACAGCGATTTTTACTTTGCCAACTGGCTTTTCAGCCCTCTTCTTCAAATCCTTTGAGACAAAACGCTCATGCTCTTGGATGACTCTCTGAGCCTCTCCATTCTTGCCTTGGGCGAGAAGGGTTCGCACGAGATTATTTGCGGCATAGCGCACATCTCGATTCTGCCGCAGGCAGTCTTCAAATACGCTTTGGGCTTCTTTGAATTTCCTCTGTTTATACAGCGAGTACCCTAGATTATTTAGGGTATTTTCGCCGACAGGAAGAGCCTCAAGTGACTTCCGATAGTATTCTTCTTCCTTGAGACAGTCCTTTTTCTTTCCGTAGCACCATGCCATCCAGAAGTAGACGGTGCCCTCAAGGAAAATGCGAGATGTGGGTTTTCCATCTTCAAATTGCTCAAAATATGAGAGTGCATTTCCCAACATCTGCATATTGTAGTAGGTATATCCGAGGAGTTCTTTTGCTAACAGGATCTTCGGATTACACTGTAAGACCTGGGTAAGTGACTCGATGATGCTCTCATTCTTAGAGTCATAATACAGGTGATCCAGAGCAGCACACATTTCAGGGATTCCTGCTTCAACATCGTCTCTATCCAGCATTCTTCCTATGGCGCTCCACATACCGGGAAAGCCCTCTTTCAGTGGAACCACCAGAATGTATGTGAAATCCTCAGCTGTGAATATCCCAGACTCTGTTTTGAGGCTTTTGATTTTTTCATCTAGGTAAGCCGACAAGTACTGAAGAACATTCTCTTTCTTTCCGGATACCAAATCAATAATGGCGTAGTACAGCAAATTGTATGGATCCGATCTATCGAGTCCATATACCATTTTCTTGAATTTTGTATATAGTGGGTCATCGACCAACTGCTTGGTGTCCATCTCGGAATACCTGTAGTAACCCGAAATAAGTGCGTCCAAAAGTAGATCACAGTAAAGGGACTCCAACCCACCTTTGTGTTCAGAGGGAGCTGCGTTCAATATTTGGTCGCAAGAAGAAAAATCTGTTGAATTATCAAGTAGAGTCTTGTCGAATTGCGCGAGAAGATTATCGGCTATTTTTTGAAGGGTGCTATCCGTTGCCATTGCAATACCTCCATGGTGATGATTCTGTGCTCATATTGTACCGTTAATGGCCGGAATTGGCAAGTCAATGCATTTTGACTAATACGTTGTTCCTGTGTATGCACAAATACCTCCTATTTTCGGAAGTACGCCGCCTGCCCCCAGGGGATCCTAACACGGTTATTGGTGAGCAGCCAGAGCACAGGTATGCCGGATGAGGCCTCATATTCCGGGAAATCGCTTTTCCCATCTGTCATGATGACGATTTCTGAAGGAACATTGTCAGACATATGTTCCCGAACATAATCAAAAATGCACTGGAAACTTGTCCCGCCTCCGCTATATGGCTTCAGTTGCAGCAGGTTTTCCGCACTGGTAATGGGAACTACCCGTCGGACTTCCGAATCAAAGAAACCGATGGAGCCGCTAAGCATCCCGCCGAATTGCTCAATAGCTGCGCAGATCTCGGCGGCGGCCATGGCCACTTCCTGATCTTTCAAAGAGGCAGAGATATCAACCATGAACAAAACATTGAGCCTGGGCGTTTCAGACTCGTTGTAATCCGGCAGAAAGAAGTCCAGGTCCTGCAGCCTGCGATCGGGAGGGGTAAAGCTGTAGTCCCTTGTTTCGTCCATGATAAAGTGGTTCAAGAGAGATTGCCAATCGTGAGTCGTGATTTTCGATCGGTGAAGGACGCGCTCACAAAGGGTGCTACTGTCATAGTTTTCTGCATCGCGGTCCTTTGAACCCCGGATTTCCCGAATTGCCTCTTTGAGATTCGCACTCGGGCGTGTTGTATACTCGAAGATGAGATCGTCCAGTTCGTCATCATCATCTGCTTCCGGGCGATATACTTCAGGCATCTCCTGCTTGCGGAACCCTTTGCACACTCGCTCGATGATTCCTCGAATGCGCTCAGATGGAATTAGGTCATCGGGATCAGGGTCATCCGGGCTGAGAATCAGGACCCCATCCTCGGTGCGGGCGTTCGGCCTATCCCACCACTCATCTGAATCCAGCAGGAGATTGCGGCGCTGCGCATCACTCAACGTGGAAGGATCCAAAGGTGTCATCTGAAATGCCTCGTAAGGCGTCAACTCGCAGCCTTCAACTTTGGGATAAAAAGTCTCATGGTGGATCTCGCCGATTCCAGGGAGCTTGTCATCCGTGAAGTCATACCGGATAAGCGAGGAGTTGACAACGATATTGCAGGCAAAGTGAAAACGGTCACCTTTATAAAACTGCGGGCGTGAGAGATGCCCTAACCGGATATGCATGAGCTGGTGGCAGAGCGCAAAATCCAAGCTGTTGTCGTCGAGCTTTTCCAACCAGCTCGCGTCAAAGTAGATGCAACTCCCGTTTGTTGACATCCGGCGCACATCCACATTGGTGACAAACAACATCTCTACCAGCGGCGCCGCCAACTCCGGCTCCCGTGTCAGAAGCCGATACCGGGCCTCCTGGAGTTTTCTTTTGAGCTTATTGATTCGCTTATCAGTCATTTCATGCCTGCCTTAACCGCATCCAGGTATATTGCGTTTTCTGCAAGAATGGGGCGGAGCTTAGGGATGAGCTGATAATCATGGAGGAGGTTGGTGCGGAAAGTCCAAGGAAGATCACAAGCGAATACTATAGAGTTGTTGATGAGCTCCTTTCCCGGATGCTGACGCGCATAGGCGACCATCTCAGCCCTAAGGGCCTCCTGCATTTCCGGAGACTTCTCAACAGCAGTCTTTTTCCCGGCGAAGATGTCTTCGATTGAAGGCAGGTTTGAAAACAGAGTGCACCATTTCGCAAAATTGTAAGTTACGCTTGCCCCGATACAGCCGGATATCAAAGGCTGAATTGCGTCCATGTTTTCTGAGATATTGGTAAGGATGTTGCTGACCATCTCCCAGGAACGAGGTGTTGGAAAAGCCAAGGTGGATTCAGGGCTATCGGAGCGCATGAGAGCGGTTGGGTTATACTCCAGAAAACTGGTGACAAAGCGGTGAATGCCTGATTTGACAGCCCAGTCGTGCCAGGAGTCAGGATCGCCCTTCACAGTAATGTGCAAGAGACGGTTGGCTAATGCGCGTGGCATATTATAGGCAACGGATTTATCGGTAACGCGGTTGCCAGCGGCAATGACGATACAGTTCTCCGGCAGCTTATGCTCACCAATAACGCGATCCAGCGTGATCTGATAGGCAGCGGCCTGCACCGACTGCGGTGCGGCGGTGATCTCGTCTAGGAAGAGGATGTTGATCACATCTTCACTTTCATCCATCTGGAAAATCTGAGGCTTCAGCCACACCGATAGGGTTTTATCCGCGTTGGTCGTCGGGATGCCTCTGAGATCTACCGGGTTGAATAGCAACAGGCGTACATCTGTGATGGAAACCTTTTTTCCGGTCTTAGCCTGGATGTTGCACGCTATCTCACGAACACCCTGGGATTTGCCGATACCCGGAGGCCCCCACAGCATCACGGAGGGAAAAGATTTTAGTGGGGTACCGTTTTTGATGAGCTTGATATAGGCCCGGGACAATAGGCTCACAATCTGATTCACATTCAGTAAGGTCAAATTGGTTTCGTTATCAGTCATTTCTCGTGCAGCCTTTCTGACGAATGATGGTTTTTTCTGTGCTTAGGAGAATTATTGGCAGAAGCGCTGTTTCTGAACGGCAATCCGCTTTCTCATCAGCGTGACAAAAGCGCTTGGTTCAATGACTTCCAGCACCGGGCCGAAGGACAGCACCCTAATAAGCAGCTCGGTCTCATCGTCCTTGTCGTAACGGAGCCTGATCTGATAGAGCCGATCGGCCAACTTCTGAGTCTCTTTTTCAAAATGGGAGAAGTGTAGCAGCACACGTTCCAGCCCGTTGCGCTCGTCATGAAGCAGCATTACAAGCTCTTCGGAATTTTCCTGAGGCAGCGTGATGGATTTGGGATCATAGGCATCCAGCAACTCGCATGAACGCACACGAGCCATATTGATCGTGTTGAGCCGTCGCTTGCCGGTTGCCAGTAACCTGAACTTATCGTCCTTGGCGGAATATTCCAGGCGGTAAGGTATACACTCGATCGAATGGCGGGCGCCGGTATGGCCACGGAACCGGATACGCAGTTTTCTCTTCTTTCGAATTGCCTTCAGTGCTGTTTGGAAGCAAGCTATGTAGGCGGGATCCCCATACGGATCTCCGTCCGCGTACTGGTCAAAGAGAATGAAGGTGTCCTGAGCATACAGCGGATCAATATCTTCCAGCCCGGTCGTGTCCGGATCAAACAGAGCGATTCTGGGATCAGACAGCAGTGCTTTGAGCCATCTCTTTTGGAGCATTGTCAAAGGCATGGTTGGCTTGTGGTGAAGTATGGAATGATACTCCTGATCGAGTAAAGGCCAGGTTCCGGATTTCAGCGCTGCCGGAATTGCAAGCGCGCTTTCCGCGAAAGCCTTTTCCCGGACAAGCTCGGTCATTCTTCGATCTGTCAACTTCCCATCGGATGCTTCGGAAAGGACAGCTGCGACGACATTGAAATAGCTTCCGTAGATCTCACTGAATAACATCGTTGCCACCTCCGTACAGAGCGTCCATCCGAGCCAAATCTTCTTGGAACATATCCAAAACATACTGGCTGGAGCATTTGAGATCTACAATGCGGCCGATGAAGGTGCGCAGCCAGGGCAGTATCTCTGAGGCATCATAGACATCGGCTGAAAACCTGCAAGTCTGTGAGTCCAATAGTTCGACTGTACCATGGCGCTTCTCGCGCTCCAGGCGGTGCAGCACGAATTCCTCGCCCGGGTCAAAATGGACCGTCATTTCAATATGATCCAAATTATGGTCGGGACCCGTTGAGACACCCCAAAGGTGCTGGTCAAACTTCTCCTGGTACCCTAAGTACTTGCTGTAGTGTTTCTCGACATTCCCAATCGTGACCTTTTTGATGGCATCCAACCGGAAGAAAGATAAGTGCCGCCCCCGGTAATGGTAGCCGAGCAGATACTGGCGCCCGGACTGGGTGCTGACATAGATCTTCAGAGGACAAACCGTCCTTTGATAGTCGCGGCCACTCCGCAGGCTCCTGACGGTCAGTTCCGCAGCTCTTTTTTCATCGATTGCCGCCAACAGATCACAGAGGACATCACTGTCCAGGGCGTGGAGCATGTAGTGATGTTTGAATCGGAAGCTATCAGAAGGTTTTTCCAATTTATCGATCAAGAAGGAGCCAATCACCCCGAGTGGATCCTCCTCGGAGAAAAAGGATAGGGCGTCTGCCCAGGTATTCAAATCAACGGTGTTATCATCCGTTCTCCGGTAGAGTACCTCACGACCGCATTTCTCGGAGCTTAGCAGACCAAGCGCCTCATATTCCTTGAGCTTTTTCCGCACGGTGGATTCGTCTGGAGAGAAGGCGCCGCTGAAATGAGAGAGATAGTCATCATTGATGCAATCGACAATCTCTCTGGAAGAAAGCGCGCTGCCATCGGCCAGCAGGTCCATCACATAGAAGTGGAGGGTGATGTCCTTATCGGTAAAGCTTTTGGCTTTAAAAGCCTTGTGGAGCGGGTTGTGTGGGATCCGCCTGCTGTCAACCGAGAGGAATACATTCTTGCCGGATGTGTCCTGATGGAAGGACATAAAGTCGCCGATCCAACTCTCAATTCTTCGCCGCTCATTATCGTAGCTGCGGGCACTCTTGATGCTGTACTCTTCCCGACTCTTAAACCCATAGACATAGAATTCGCGCATGTAGCTCCGGATACGCTCAAAACTCTTGACCAACTCACTATATGCCACGAAATCCACCTCCTGCAGTTTATGGCCTCATTTTACCACAGGAGGTGTCCAAATGAAAGAACAGCTCCTTGCCAACTGCGGTCTGGAATGGGTTTGAACCAATTTTTCGCAGACTTTTAGGTAGTTGCTCTTGAGTTCGCAACTTTTTTTCCGTGTTTTTCCTCTGAACAGGCAGTATTCTTAAATCACGAAAAGCGCATACAGCAAACCCATGCATATGACTTTTAATCATAGACGCTGTTCTGGTCTGGCGTAGTAACCTCTCCGGAATAAAGAATGCGCTTTGTAAAAGACGCTAACAGCATTATCTATTAACATTAGCTCAACGAAGGAGCACCTGCTTTCGGGGCAGGCCGACAAAGGGTGAGACCCCCTTTATGATGATAAAGGACAGCGTCTTGTCGAATACATCTCCGGTAGTTCAGATGGTAGAACGGGAGACCCCAATCTCTGTGTCGTGGGTTCGAGCCCCACCCGGATGATGTATTCACTCCTTAGACAAAAAGGCACCAACAGCAAAGATTGAATAGCTAAGATGGTTATAGCAGGCGGTTCATACCCGTCGTTCGTGGGTTCGATTCCCACTTCACATGGTGCCTTGTTTTATCAATAAAGATGCCCACAGCAACACCCAACGGTCTTGAATCCGATCCGATGCAGAGGTCAGGGCGCCGGTCAACTGGCGGCTTAGGACTTGCGATATGTCAGGCATCTTGTGAAAGGCACCAACAGCAATTCTTGGTAACAACTACGACTAGAAATCGTACTTTCGGGTTCAAATCCCTGATGGTGCCTTGTATAACCAATTCATCACGGAGGAGTGATTTCCATGCTGAAGTTTCTAAAGAAAGAAGCAAATATGACCCATACGGAAAATGGCGCAGTTACATATCGTTCCACCCAGTCTGAATGTCTGGATCTGTTCGCTACGATCGGCGCCCTGCGCAGAGAGCGTGACGAGGAGATCACGAATCGCTTCCTCCGCGCCTATGCCGAAGACGCTGATCTGGCCATGAAGACCCTGTTCTTTGCGAGAGATATTCGTGGCGGTATCGGCGAGCGCCGTGTCTTCCGTACCATTCTGAAGTGGCTGGCCGACAACGAGCCGCAATCCCTGGAGAAGAACATCCAGTACATTGCAGAGTATGGACGCTACGATGACCTGCTGGTCCTGATGGGCACCACATGCGAAGGCAAGGTGCTGCATCTGATCAAAAAACAGCTGGCAGCTGACTTTGCCGCTCTGGAGGCCGGCGAGTCCGTGTCCCTGCTGGCCAAGTGGCTCCCCTCCGTCAATGCCTCCAACGAAGATGTGATCCGGCAGGCGAAGCGAATTGCCCGTGCGATGGGTATGAACGACGCCCAGTACCGCAAAACGCTGAGCGCCCTGCGCACCAAGATCAGCATCATCGAGAACAACCTGCGCGAAAAAGACTACACCTTCGATTACTCCAAGCAGCCCTCCAAGGCCATGTTCAAGTATCGTAAGGCCTTCATGCGAAATGATGGAGACCGCTATGATGAATTCATGAGCCGTGTCGCCGAGGGTACGGAGCAGCTCCACACTGGCACCCTGACGCCCTATGAGATGATCAAGCCCTTCTTCGGTCGCGGCGATATCTCCGATCAGGAGCGCAAGGCCATTGACGCAACATGGAAGACACAGGAGGATTTCACTGGCGGTGAGAACGCTCTGGTCGTCATTGATGGCTCCGGCTCCATGTACGGTGGTGCTGATCCCATCCCCGCTACTGTGGCGCTGTCTCTTGGTATCTACTATGCCGAGCTCAACACCGGCGCATTCCAAAACCACTTCATCACATTCTCTGAGAATCCCAAGCTGGTGGAGATTAAGGGCAAGGATATCTACGAAAAGGTGCGGTACTGTCACCAGTTCAACGAGGTCGCCAACACCAATATCCAGCGTGTGTTTGAGTTGATCCTCAAGACTGCCGTGAAGAACCGTGTGCCCCAGAAGGATATGCCTGCCAAGATCTTCATTATCTCCGATATGGAGTTCGACTACTGTACTGAAGATTGCTCCTTGACCAACTTCGAGTATGCGCAGCGGCTCTTCGAGGAACATGGCTACCAGCTGCCCGAGGTGATGTTCTGGAATGTGGCAAGCCGTAATCAGCAGCAGCCCGTCAAGATCAACGACCAGGGCGTTGCGCTGGTATCCGGCTGTAATCCCCGAATCTTCTCCATGCTGAAAGCCGGCATTCTTTCCCCCTATGCCTTCATGATGGATGTTCTGGGTTCCGAGCGTTACGCGGCGATCGTGGCATAATAGAGCTGACGCAGGAGGTGATAGCAGGTATGTTATCGCCTCCTGCTTTTTCTTTCCCAACAAAAGTGTTGCTGTTGGCAGAGATGAACCGTAAAATAAAGAGTATGAAGGAAAGGGAGATCGTTATGATTACGATTCAAGGTTTATATAATACTGCGGTCTGTTACACCCCCGAGTTGGAGGAGGCAGCCCGCAAGCAGATCCAGACCGTTTGCGATCAGGCCGAGTTTGCCGGCTGCAAGATCCGGATCATGCCCGATGTCCACGCTGGCAAGGGCTGTACCATCGGTACCACCATGACCATCCAGGACAAGATCGTGCCCGGTATGGTTGGCGTCGATATCGGCTGCGGTATGGAGACTGTTGAGCTTCGTGAGCGGGAGGTCGACTTTGAGAAGCTGGACGCCCTAATCCGCAGGGAGATCCCCTATGGCCGTGAGGTTCGAGACATTCCTCATGCACTGAACGCTGAGATCGATCTGACTCACCTCCGCTGCACAGATCAAGTCAATCTCAACCGGGCCATGCGCAGCATCGGCTCTTTGGGTGGCGGCAACCACTTCATTGAGGTGGATCGCGCGGAGGATGGCCGGTTGTTCCTGGTGGTCCACTCTGGCAGCCGTCATCTGGGCACCGAGGTGGCTGAGCACTACCAGAATGAGGGTCGGCGTGCCCTTTGGGGCGGCGCCCAGTATCAAGTTCAAGCCGCCATTGACCAGCTGAAGGCCGAGGGCCGGTTCCAGGAGATCCAGAAGACCATCAAGGCGCTCAAGAAGGAGCACGAGCTGAATATCCCCAAAGATCTGGCCTATGTGGAGGGTAAGCTGTTCGAGGACTATATCCACGATATGAAGCTGACACAGCAGTTCGCCATGCTCAACCGCAAGGCCATGGTGGATGTTATCATGACTGGCATGGGCTTCACGGCGGTGGAGACCTTCACCACCATCCACAACTATATTGATACGGACGCCATGATCCTGCGTAAGGGCTCTGTCTCCGCCAAGGCCGGCGAGAAGCTGCTGATCCCCATCAACATGCGTGACGGTAGCCTGATCTGCAGCGGCAAGGGCAACGAGGATTGGAATTGCTCCGCACCTCATGGCGCCGGCCGGCTGATGAGCCGCAAGGCGGCCTTCAATGCTCTGTCCATGGAGGAGTTCCAGAAGGAAATGGAGGGTATCTACACCACCTGTGTTGTGCCCGACACGCTGGACGAGTCTCCCATGGCCTATAAGAGCATGGAGGAGATCGTCGCTCAAATCGGCCCTACTGCGGAGATTATTGAGCGGATCCGTCCTGTCTATAACTTTAAGGCAGCAGACTGAAATACAATGATGAAAGGCGGTGTTGACCGTGGAAGCATTGATCAAAGAAAAGCTTCATGAAATCGAGCAGCGGGAGAACTGCCGCATCCTTTTGGCCGTGGAGTCCGGTAGCCGTGCTTGGGGCTTTGCTTCTCCGGACAGCGACTATGATGTGCGCTTCATTTATGTGCGCCCCAGAGAGAGCTATCTCAGGCTCAACCGGGTCCGTGATGTGATTGAGCTGCCCATCAATGGTGTTCTGGACATCAACGGTTGGGATGTGGACAAGACACTGAAGTTGCTCCATAAATCCAACCCCACCGTATTTGAGTGGTTTTCCTCTCCCATCGTGTATCAGACCACTGACTTCACTGAGGCGTTTAAGCCCGTCATGCGGCGCTACTTCTCGTCCAAGAATGGCCTTTGGCACTATCTGCAGATGGCGGAAGGAAACTATCGAGAATACCTGCGCGGCGACATGGTGAAGGCCAAGAAGTACTTCTATGTACTGCGGCCAATCCTTGCTTGCCGGTGGATCCTTGAAAAAGGTACTCCGCCCCCAATGCTCTTTTCTGAACTGGCGGCGAGCCAGCTTCCGGACTACCTGGAGAAAACCGTTGCGAAGCTGCTTGATCTGAAGATGAACTCCCCTGAGGTGAAGATGATTCCGAGAATCGATATCCTCAACGCTTACATGGATCGGAGCATTGCAGAGGTGCGTGCTCTGGTGGAGCAGTATCCGAGAGAAATCACGAAGGACTGGGAGGAACTCAATGCGCTGTTCCTCGCCGCACTGGAGATGTGATCTTATGATGAAATTGCCACCACAAGTGAATACAGCATTTGAGATGCTTGAAGCGGCCGGCTATGAGGCGTACCTTGTTGGTGGCGCAGTGCGTGATTATGTGCGTGACAACAGTCCTGCGAAGGATTGGGACATCACCACCAACGCGCTCCCAGAGCAGGTGGAGGAGATCTTTACAGGCTACCACCTGATTGAGACTGGCTTGAAGCATGGGACTGTAACTGTTGTGATCGACCAAGAGCCTCTAGAAATCACGACCTATCGCGTTGACGGGGACTACTCCGACCATCGGCATCCGGACTCAGTCAGCTTTACCCGCAGCCTGAAGGACGATCTTGAGCGCCGGGACTTCACCATGAACGCTCTGGCCTACAACCCCAGGACAGGTGTTGTTGACTTCGTAGGAGGCAAGGCGGACATTGCCGGCGACCTTGTCCGCTGCGTGGGAGATCCAGATCGGAGATTCCAGGAAGATGGTCTGAGAATGCTCAGAGCCCTTCGCTTCGCCTCCGTGTATGGCATGACGATCGAAGCTGCCACGGCAGCGGCCATCCACAGGAACAAGCACTTGCTCAAAGGTATCGCTGCGGAGCGCATTCTGGTTGAGCTTACCAAAATGCTCTGCGCTCAGGGCGCGGCAGGTGTTCTGCGGGACTTCGCCGATGTGCTGGCCGTCCCGATCCCGGAGCTCACACCCATGTTTGGCTTTCCGCAGCATAATCCACATCATGACAAGGATGTCTGGGACCATACCATCGCGGTCATTGAAAGTATCACCCCTGAACCGGTGCTTCGTTGGGCAGCCCTGCTGCATGACATTGGGAAGCCTTCCTGTTTCTCGCTCGCCGAGGATGGCATTGGCCACTTCTTCGGACACTCGGATCAGAGTACTTCAATGGCGGAGAGTATCCTCAGTAGACTTCGCTTCGATAACGCCAGCAAAGAACAAATTGTAAGACTCGTTCGCTATCATGACATGCCCATCACGGCCGACAGGAAGCCAATCAAACGGCTTTTGAGCAAGCACGGTGAGGATGCTACCCGGCAACTGATCGAGCTGCACAAGGCAGATACGCTTGGTCAATCGGCCATCTGCAGACACCGGATCGCAATCTTTGAGGAAGTATCGCAAATGATCAATGAGATCCTGCAGGAAGAGAGCTGCTTCACACTCAAGGACTTGGCAGTTAATGGACATGATATGATGACATTGGGCTTTCAGGGACCGACCATTGGCCGTGTGCTGCAGGAATGCCTGGATGCAGTCTTGGATGAGCAGATCCCCAACGAGCATGAGGCGCTGATGGCCTTTGCAAAGGATAGACAGCTGAAGAGTTAATACCAAAACGGCAATACCAAGCAGGTATTGCCGTTTTGGTATGCACAGGAACTTAGGTGGGTTGTAGGGTTTTGTCGATGGTCGTATAATGAGTGATGAAGCAAAGTGACGATCGTGAGGTTGCCTTTGACTTCGATTATGCTACTCACTTGTTCCGGCAACTCTCTAAATCGCATCACAAGGGAACATTTTCCCTATTTTTGCGTCTATATCAATAAGGGATTCATGTCTGATATGAAAAGGAGGCTGCTGATATGAAACAGAAAAAGAAATGGGTTATTCCCCTCTGTGTGATAGGAGTCATACTGCTACTTTGTGCGGGTGGCCTTTGGTATATGATAAATCACTCCATGAGTTTCTCTGTCGGACGCTGCTTAGTAGCGGACAACGGATCGTATATGTTCATCGATGGAAACTCACCCATTATCATGAGCAACCGAAAGGATAAGGAAGGTCTGTTCTCTGGCTTGGGGACCGGCGATAAGATTTTGATCTTCCACGATGGGATTGCGGAAACCTATCCAGGCAGGACCGGTGCGTATTGGTGTGTGAAATTGGAAGACGGTACGCAGGCCGATATTCCGGAACAGGTCATAGAAGAGCTTACGGAACTCGGATGGACCATTGTAGGAAATGAAGCTGATCCAGATTCCGTGACGCCTGAACCGGGAGCATACGCTTTTGAGGCGCAGTACATCCGGACCAATGGCGGACCTGAAGATGGCTATCCTTACCACACCGTGATCAGTTCCAGAGCGGAATTGGAAGCCTATTACGAGGCATACAAGGACATTTATAGTCTGGAACGAAGAGAGACAGTCTACTCCGACAGCACAATCGGCTTTTTGGATGCCTGCGACAAATACGATAACGCCTATTTTGAACGGCAGAATCTTGTTCTGATCGTACTGCAGGAAGGCAGCGGATCAATTCGGCATGAGATTACAGATGTGCGTCGTCACCGTATTGAGAACGGTGCATTGGATGGGTGGGACATTACGATTGACCGTAAGGTCCCTGAGGCAGGAACAGAGGATATGGCTCAGTGGCATCTATTCCTTGAAGTGCAGATGGGCGATGTGATCAAGGCCACCGACAAGGTTTGGATCAATGGAAAACAGAGCGAACGCACTCCGGCAATATCCGGTCTTGTTGGTATCAGTCGTACTCCGTCGATAAGCGCCTATCAGGATCCCTGGGGAGTGAAGCTTACTGCAAAGAATATTACCCCGTCTGGATTGACCATTGTTTGTACGCAGCAAGATGGAGAACCAACCGGTGAGCTGCAGACCGGCAGTTACTACGGACTCGAAATGCTGCAGGATGGCGAGTGGGTTGCGGTCGAGCTGCTTCCTATGGAGTATGAGCTTGCCTGGACGTCAGAAGCATGGATGATCCCTAACAATGCGGAAACAGAATGGGAAGTGAATTGGAGCCGCCTGTACGGAGAGCTTCCCGCAGGTTCCTACCGGATCAGCAAATCGGTTATGGATTTCCGGGGTACCGGTGATTATGACACCAAAACCTATTATGCAGGCTTTGATCTCGTGGACGCCGCTGACACAAGTAATGTTTCCTACGAACACAGCGGATTTGGCGTCAGTGTGCCGCTTCTTTCTGGTTGGGAATACAAGGTTGAGGAATACAGTGCCGATGGCATGAGCTATGGCGTCAGTTTCCGACCCGCTGGTGAAGATGGATGGATCGATTTCCAATATTGGCCTACATTCGGCGTCTGTGGCACCGGATTGTCAATGAAGGAATTTGGAAATGGTTCCATGGGCACCTACGATGGCGGTGCTATCTGGAACTTTATCAGTTACCCTGCCAGCAAAGGCAACTTTGTGGCAACGACCCAGGGTGTAAATAGCTGGTGGTCACGCTACGGCGAGACTGCTATGGAAATCATAACGCAGGTAATCTGCACAGACACCATCGTAGACTAAGGAGGGTACGCAGTATGAAACGAATTGTAGCGCTATGCCTCGCAGCGGCTTGCCTGATTTCTATGGTAGGCTGCGCAGGAGATACCAATATGGACGAAAAGAAACCAAACAACTCCGCATCGGCCTATGCTCTGGCACTGGCTAGCTATCCGGAGATGGCTCCCTACCCAAACGAGATGGAGTATTTTGATGAAAAGACCGGTGAGTTTGACAGCGATGGCTTTGATGTGGTCTATGACGCCTGGCAGTCGGACAGAAAGGCCCAACGCAGTCAGCCGGAAGGCTATGCAGACGGTCTGGAACCGTTCTTCGCCAGTTCAATCCGAGAGTTTCTCAGCAATTCCAACGGGGAGAACAAGGTATACTCTCCTCTGAGTGTTTACATGGCCCTCGCCATGCTGGCAGAGGTGACGGACAGTGAAAGCCGCCAGCAGATCCTTGACCTTCTAGGAAGTGAAAGCATTGAGGCTCTGCGCTCCCAGGCAGCCAGTGTTTGGAACGCCAATTACAGCAATGACGGCGCCGTGACAAGCATTCTGGCAAACTCCCTGTGGCTGAATGAGTCCGTAAATTTCAACCAGTCCACAATGGACAGTCTGGCAAAGAATTACTATGCGTCCTCCTTCCGTGGTGAGATGGGCAGCGAGGAATTTAATCAGGCCTTGCGGGACTGGATCAATGAGCAGACCGGAGGACTGCTGGAAGCGCAGGCCGATGGTCTGTCGATGGACCCCGAGACCGTTATGGCTTTGGCCTCTACCATCTACTACCGAGCCAAGTGGCACAGTGAGTTCAATGAGGCCGGAACGGAAAAGGGCCTGTTCCATCTGTTCAGTGCTGATGGAGAGACCGTGGAGTGCGACTTCATGCACAAGGGCGGCAGCAACACCTATTACTGGGCAGATCAGTTCGGCGCTGTTGCTCTGAGCCTGGAGGGCAGCGGCAAAATGTGGTTCCTCCTGCCTGATGATGGCGTGGCTATGGATGATCTGCTTGCCGATGAGCAAACGATGGAGTTCCTAAACAGCAATGGAAACTGGGAAAACAGCAAGCACCTGATCGTGAATATGTCCGTTCCCAAATTTGATGTTGTCTCTGACCTTGACCTGCGTGATGGCCTGAATGCGCTGGGTATTACCGGTGTATTCGATGCCACGGTGGCCGATTTCAGTCCCATGACTTCGAAAGTTGCAGAGATATTCCTTTCCAAAGCCGACCATGCAGCCCGCGTTGCCATCGATGAAGAGGGGGTTACCGCAGCGGCATATACCGTCATGATGATGGCTGGTGCTGCGGCGCCACCTGAAGAGGAAATGGACTTCGTATTGGATCGACCGTTCTTATTCGCCATTACTGGTGCAGATGGACTTCCACTCTTTGTTGGCGTAGTCAATAGACCGTGAACTGAAAAAAGGCAATAAGAAAACGGCAGTGCCACAATGTGGCATTGCCGTTTTCATGTATATCCGATGCATTGAGTTGTTTACCCCTCATAGGACTGCGGCTGGTAGCCATAGTGCTTGGCAAAAGCTTCATAGTCAACCCATTTCGGGTTGTCAAAGATCCTTGCAGCGTAGAGCTCAAGCGTGTAATGCTCCAGTTCTGCTTTCGTCTTTAACCAATAGGTGTGCTCCTTCTCCCACTCCAGGAGTTTATCGAACAAGTCTTCTTCGTGGCTCCGGACAATGAGCTCACGCACCAAATCGCGCCAGACATCGTTCCTGATGTCTCCAAGATCCGTCTGGATACCATTGCGGTACCCGTACTTCTTATCTCTCCCAGAACCAGAAAGAAGAATCGATTGACCAGTGCTGAAATGTGCGTGTAGATCTTTATGCGTGAGTTGATCTCTGTTAGGAACTGCCGGTAGTGAGTCAATAATCGTGCGCGGATACATAGACATACCTCCATTCTGGTAAGTCTTACGGATTATCGGTCGAAAATGCAACAAATCGATCATAATGAGCAAAAAAGGAAAACCGCGCCACACTGTTGTCGCCGTTCTGTGATATAATCGAACTATGTCGAATAATCAATTCCCTTTGGATCAGCCGCATCCGACCATCATCAAGAAACGACCGGATTGACAATGCACATATTATGTAGTATTATTGTAGTGCAAAGGAGGCTTGAACATGGATTCCAACATGACTTTTCGCATTGATTCTGAAGTGAAAGCGCAAATGGCAGCCATCTGTGATGCACTGGGCATGTCAACTTCTACTGCCTTTAATATTTTTGCCAATGCCTTTGTTCGAGCAAAAGGCATGCCTTTTGCTGTCACGATTCAGGAGCCTGTAACAGCTGTGAGCCGCGAAAAAATGCTGGCGGACACCGATCAACTATTGAGCGAGTTCGCTTCTGACTATAAGAGGATGGCAGAATGATTTGGGTTACAGCAGAAGATGTCGTAGCGATTCATAGCCGTATCATTCAAGTTTCTGGTGGCATTGATGGTCTGCGTGATCGTGCTGGATTAGAAGCGGCTATTGCCGCACCCCTTCAATCATTTGGAGGAGAAGATCTTTTTCCAACTGACATAGAGAAAATCGCTCGTATTGGGTTTGGGTTAGCGTCCAATCACGCATTTATCGATGGCAATAAGCGAATTGGCGTAACCGTCAAACCACCCCGCGCATGGACAGGAATGAGACAATAGTAGCGGAAC
>ERZ826220.1380-NODE-1380-length-24422-cov-4.266795_pt1 | contig 24422 bp, 19 predicted proteins | sample MGYA00519927_ERZ826220 | MGnify/ENA primary metagenome ERZ826220 (study PRJEB31778, sample SAMEA3449225) | human gut metagenome | biome: human gut; feature: human-associated habitat; material: faeces | place: United Kingdom | collected 2010/2012 ... | reverse complement strand
CCACCCTGCGCCGGGTGATGAACATTCCCGATCATTATAAGGTCGGCTTCTTCCAGGGCGGCGCGACCCAGCAGTTCGCCATGGTGCCGCTGAACTTCATGACCACCGGCAAGGCCGACTACATCGTCACCGGCAACTTCTCCAACCTGGCCGCAAAGGAAGCTGCAAAGTTCGGTGAGGCCAAAATCGTCGCGTCCAGCAAGGATAAGAACTTCACCTACATCCCGGACGTGAACGCCATCGACTACGACAAGGACGCAAGCTACATCCACATCTGCCAGAACAACACCATCTTCGGCACCCAGTACGTTGAGGTACCTCAGGTGGAGGGTGTGCCGCTGGTGGCGGACATGAGCTCGATGATCCTCTCCAAACCTGTGGACGTGAGCAAGTACGGCTGCATCTACTTTGGTGTGCAGAAGAACGTAGCCCCCGCCGGCATGGCCATTGCCATTGTCCGGGACGACCTGCTGGGCCACGCCGCCGACACCGTGCCCACCATGATGAACTACACCACCCTGCTGGCCAAGGACAGCATGTACAACACGCCCCCCTGCTGGTGCATCTACATGACCGGTCTGGTGCTCAAGTATCTGGAAAACGACATCGGCGGCCTGGAAAACATGCAGAAGATCAACGAAGCCAAGGCCAAGATCCTGTATGATTATCTGGACGGTCAGGAGTTCTTCCGCAACCCTGTGGAGCACCGCTACCGCAGCACGATGAATGTCACCTTTACCAGCCCCGACCCTGACATGGACAAAAAGTTCTGCGCCGAGGCCGCCGAAGCCGGTTTTGTCAACCTGAAGGGCCACCGTCTGGTGGGCGGTATGCGCGCTTCCATTTATAATGCAATGCCCACCGAAGGTGTAGAGAAGCTGGTGGACTTCATGGAGAAATTCCGCAAGGCAAATGCCTGATTTGTGTATAGGAGATAGGAAAGTATGTTTACGATCAAGACCCTGAACGCCATCAGCCCGGTGGGCCTGGCAAAGCTGAACAAAAACCTGTTTGATGTTTCGGTGGGCACCGATGCCCCCGATGGCATTCTGGTGCGCAGCGCCGACCTGCTGAACACCACCTTCAACGACAACCTGCTGGCCATTGCCCGTGCCGGTGCCGGTGTGAACAACATCCCGCTGGATCGCTGCTCGGAGCAGGGCATCGTGGTGTTCAACACCCCCGGTGCCAACGCCAACGCCGTGGCTGAGCTGGTCATTGGGATGCTGATCGCAGGCAGCCGCAATGTGGCCGCCGCCGCCCAGTGGTGCCAGGGCCTGACCGGCGACCCCGCCATGGCCAAGACCGTGGAAAAGGGCAAGAAAAAGTTTGTGGGCAACGAGATCAAGGGCAAGACGCTGGGTGTCATCGGTCTGGGTGCCATCGGTTCCCGGGTGGCCAACTGCGCCATTGAGCTGGGCATGGAGGTCTACGGCTACGACCCCTACATCTCCATTGAAGCCGCATGGAACCTGAGCAGTCAGGTGCACCACTGCGTAAACCTGAACGATATGCTGCCCCTGTGCGACTACATCACCATCCATGTGCCCTACCTGCCCACCACCAAGGACACCATCAACGCCCAGACCCTTGCCCTGTGCAAGGACGGCGTCAAGATTTTGAACTACGCCCGCGGCGAGCTGGTAAACACTGCCGCCCTGCTGGAAGCCATGGACAGCGGCAAGGTGTCCGGCTACATGACCGACTTCCCCTCCGAAGCCATTCTCGGCCGTCCCGGCATCGTGTGCACCCCGCATCTTGGCGCTTCCACCCCGGAAGCCGAGGACAACTGCGCCGTCATGGCGGCGCAGGAGCTGAGCGACTACCTGCGCAACGGCAACATTGCCCACTCGGTCAACCTGCCGGAGGTGCACCAGCCCCGCGCCGGCGGCAAGCGCATCTGCATCATCCACAAAAACGAGCCGGGCATGATCAGCCAGATCACCGCCCTGACCACCGAAGCCGGCCTGAACATCGAAAACATGGTGAACAAGAGCAAGAAGAACATGGCCTACACCATGCTGGACGCCACCGGTGCCGTGAATGATGCACTGGCCGCGAAGCTCTCGGCCATCCCCGCCGTCGTCCGGGTGCGCATCCTGTGATGCTGCGATAAAATTTTCTGAGGCCGCTGCCCTGCCGGGGCGGCGGTCTTTTCGTAAGCGGATGCGCTTGAATCCCGTCATTGACCACAGCAGGGATTTGCGGTAAAATCATACTAGCCGGAGTGTCAGCCTGTGCGGCCCGCCCGGCTGAAGATGATGAATACAGGAGGTTTGTCCATATGAAGGCCAAAAGAATGCTTTCGCTGCTTCTCACAGCAGCCCTCATGCTGAGCATGGTGACCCCGGTGCTGGCCGCCTCGGCAGAGACCGAATTGCCCCGCGCCTCTCAGACCCGGCTGGAAGAGACGAATGAAGTCGTCTCCATTCGTCTGCAGGCTGCCGGAAAGCTGGTCTATGGCTCCCCGTTCGAGCTGTCGGTGGTCACCCGCCCGGCGGACGCGCAGTATATCGGCGTGGTGCTGGGCGTCAAGGGTGAAGCCAAGGGCTACGTCACCCTCGTGCTCTCCGATAAGCTCCGCACCCTGCTCAAGATGATACCCCTGCCCCGCAAGATGTCCAAGACCCCTGATCAGGTAGAAGAGTTCAATGTCTACGCCTATGTCAAACAGCTCATCGACGGCAACGACGTCAGTGTGCTGCTGGGCGTGGCCGATGAGGTCGTCAAGGTGATGGATACCCTGAAATTCTATATCCCCACCCTGAAAGATATGTCCATGGGCCTGAAGCTCTCCCTCGAGCTCATCCGCCGCTACCTTCCCGAGGGCGCGTTCAGCCGTATCTATCTGGATGAACAGCCCGTGGATTCGGGCAGCTATGTCGCGGGTGCCGTGGCGCTGGAATCCGGCGATTTGAACACCGCCGGTGTGGCCATGTTCAAGATAAAGCCCAAGACCGAGGGCGTCCGCCTCTACTGGGCCGAAGACCTGCCCGCCGGGATGACGCTGGCCGAGGCTGAGGCACACAATGTCGGCGCTCTGCTGGAGTCGGACGGCATGGTGGTCGATAATGCCAAGGTCACCTGTACTTATAAAAAGAAGGGCCTGTTCAGCAGCAAGTCCACGGAGTTCCCGACGCAGCCGGGTATCTACACCCAGACGGCAACAGTCTCCGGCAACTATTCCTGTGAGAAGATCACACGGACCATCGTCATCAGCTAAAGGGTGCTGTTCTGAAAAAAGTAAAATGAAATGAGAGTGCCGCTGCACGAGGAATCGTGCGGTGGCACTCTTTTTTGCGTGTACACACGAAAACAAATTTTGGAAAAAACACACGCAATCTGTTATGTATACTAGTTTATTTCAAATAAAATTGTGCATGATGTATATATAAGAAAAATATCCACGAAAAGATTATGGCAAAAACTACAAAAAACCCCTTGAAATGTGTCGGGAAAATGTTTATTATAGAGTCACGGACGAAAAAAATAAAAAGGGGGAATGAAGATGCTGGGGATGATGATGGATTTCCTTCGTGATTCTATAGATCCGGTGTTTGCAAAAGGAATGCTTACGATCTATAACTCTACAACATCGGTGATCATGGGGATTGCTGCAGTCGTGGCAATCGCTCAGCTCTTTCAGGAGAATAAGGATTCGGAGAATGATAAGGAGGAAGAGAAGCCTCTGAAGCGGTGTGCAGGAGAACTGTTTTTGGTAGTTGCAATTATCTTTTTTTGTTACGGAGAATACTGCAAGCTTCACTATTACGAGGTGCCAAACATCAATTTCTACGATAGTTATGAAAAGGTGGAAAATGAGATCTCCGCGCCCGGCAGTATAGCGGACATCGTATATGACGAGGCGGCGAACCAAAGAGAAAATGAGGACGTAGAGGAGAGTGATGGGGAATTCAAGGTGTACGGCATCAACTATGTGCCGGGAAGCCTTATTTATCATCGGATGGGGGAAAAGGTGGACATCATTCTCTATGTAACGTGGGACAAGGGTCGGAAACCCATACCGAAAGCTGAAAAGCTGGACTTCGAATTTGATAGAGAGAAGATCCAACCGTGTGCTGAGGACAAATTCAAGATAACCGCATCCCCCTTTTTGTTTTGCTCCAAGGCAAAATACTTGGGTGACAGCAGCGATATGGTGCTGTATAACTACTATGACCTTAGCAAGCATCAGGTAATCATATCGCTTCTGGATGCCGAAACGCGGAAAATTGTACAGATGAAACGAGGGCAGTTATCGAAACCGATGGTGTTTGAAAAATTGCAGCCCGGGATATACTACTATGCGGTAGAAGCGGACGGTTACAGTCCCTATGTTTCACCCTACTCCCTTCAAGTTGTAGCCGGAGGAAAAAAGGACGGATGGGAAGGAGCTTATGTTTCCATGCGGGAGACAAAAGAAGAGTCGGAGGACGAGGAATTCCGGGTGCTCGTATGGGCGGGAGACGATTATCCTCTGCCGAATACAAAGCTGAAAGCCTACATAGAGCACCCAAATGAATTGGAGGAAGAAAAGGAAAATTTCTATAAAATGGCCACAGATGAAAATGGATTTTTGTTTTTTGAAGAGGACCTCATGAACGGAGCAAGGCCGATAGAGAGGAGATACCAACTTTATTGGAACAGGTGGATGCTGCTTAGCTATGAAGATGAATCTCGGGATTCTGCTGTTGAGGTCGAAGTGAAGGATGGCCTCGGAATTGCGAGACTGGCCGAACGCTAAAAAACGAAGGAGCACTGCATTAGCAATGCTCCTTCGTTTTTTAGTTACATCCGGAACCGCCAGCCCCAGCCGCCGCCACAGCAGCAGTTGCAGAGCAGATTGAGCAAAATCATGCTCCAGCACCAGCGCATCAGCCCGCCGGGCTGGGCGTAGGTGGTCTGGGTGCGGTAGGTCTGGCCGGGATTCTGCATCCGGCGCAGGTGCATCTGGTACTCGGTGTTATTGGGGTCCAGCTGAACGGCGCGGCGGGCGTCCTGCAGCGCGTCGATGCTGTTGCCCAGACCCTGATTGGCCAGCGAGGAGAGGTAGTACCACCGCGCTGAGCGGCTGTTCATGCTGTCCAGCACCCGGCGGGCCTCAGCGTAGCGGCCATTGGCCACAAAGTTGCGGGCCGCCTGCATCTCGGGGCTGTCAGAGCCGGAGTAGCTGGCCCCGCTCTGCTGCTGGTAGCCGCCAAAACCGAATCCGAAACCAAAAGGGTCGAACCCGAAGCCGAAATCGCCCTGCTGCCAGCCATTCTGGCTGTAGCCCTGGTCGTATCCCTGCTGGTAGCCGCCCTGATAATAACCCTGCTGGCCGTAACCGCCGCCGGGCTGTCCGCCCATCTGGGGGCCGGTGTCGCCCTTGGTGATGGCGTCGTAAGCTGCCTGCACCTCTTTGAAGTGCTCTTCGGCGGTGGGGTCGTTGGGGTTCAGGTCAGGGTGCCAGCGCTTGCACTTGGCACGGTAGGCTTTCTTTATCTCGTCGTCGGTTGCGCCGCGCTGGATGCCCAGCACCTCATAGGGATCTCTCATGGGTCTACTTCCTCACGTCTCTCAGGCCATGCGCGGCCTTTTCGTTCCATACAATATTACAGTCTACAGGACAGTGCCTGCAAAATCAAGACAAAATCCGCCTTTTGGGCGGAATTGGTTACTTTTTCTGGGCCTCTTTGGCCTGTTTGCAGTTGTATTTGAGCCACACGCCGGAATACAGGATGTTTCGCAGAAGGTCCGCGTCCTCCACGCAGGGCAGACGCTCGAAGCTTCTGGCGCACTGGGCCAACAGCAGCTCGAAGATGTCCCGCATCTCTTCCTCGTAGCCGGGCTGACGGCTGAGGGAGTGCAGCGGATTGTATGCGCCCTTTTTCTCGTCCCGTGCCAGGTCATCGTAGGCGTCCAGCAGGTAGATGAATTTGCCCAGATGGAAGCCGATGCTCCGCAGCTCCGGCGACCAGTGGTCCTGTTTGTAGTCGAACAGCTCGGCCATCAATTCGCCGAAGCAGCCCGACACAGCGTCGAGGTCTTCGCTGCCGTCGGCTTCCAGCTGAGCCAGCCGGTCGAGGCAGGTGCGGATGGCGTTGCACTGTCGGGGCCAGCGCTGTGCGGCGGTCTGAGCAGGGGAGTCCAGCAGCTTTTCGAAGCCGAGGCCCAGCAGGCTGTGGTCGTCGTTCCATTTATCGGCGGCGTTGTAGTAGTGGAGCGCCACGCTCATATCGGCGCAGTAGTCGGTGGGGCCGCTGTGCCGCCAATTTATCTTCCGGATGGGGTGGATGGGGCAGTGGCCGCTGCCGGTGACGCACTCGCTCTCACCCTCGTAGAGGCTGGAAAGCAGCAGATCCAAGAACGTCAAATCGTAACTCAGCGTCAAACGGCCCCGCAGGCCGTGGAGCGCACCGATGCGGCGGCAGAGGCCGCAGTAGGCCGTGCGGTAGCGGGCCTTGGCCTCGTCGTCCAGCGCGGCCTGATTCGGGATGACATATCCAAACATACGTTAGCTCTTCTTGATGAACTGAGTGCCGCAGCGGGGGCAGGAGATCTGGATGCGGCCCCGGCCCCGGGGAACGCGCAGCTTCTGGCGGCACTGGGGGCAGCGGTAATAGTGGTAGAGTTTGCGGTTGTCCCACTGGTCCTTCAGGCCGCTGAACTTATTGCGGATGCGGTCCTTCACGGCGTAGTATTTATAATTTTCTTCGGTGCGCTTGGAGATGTTGCGGCTGAACATCCGGTAGTAGCAGAAGCCCAGCAGCACCACGCCGACGTACAGCAGCAGCGGCAGACGGGTGAGGATATAGACCAGGATCAGCACGAGAGAGGCGATGTTCAAAAACTGGTTCAGACCATCGGTGCCGTAGCGGCCTATCATGAACTGGCGTATCTTTTCTTTCATAAACGTCCTTCCTCATAAAAGAGGGGCGGGTGCGCCGCCCCTTCTGTATTTTTCTGCTCTCAGGATACCATGCAACCATGAGAAAATTTTGAACAGAGTGCAAACCTATCGTAAAGAGACGGCGTTTAAGTGCCGCTCACTCCTCCCGGCAGCGGATGGTGAGGGAAACTTCAGCGTCCAAAGCACCCTCCATCCGGCAGTGGAGCTTTGCCGGGCCGGCCTCGCCGGTGGTGGCGAGATAGGTGCCTGCCATGCCGCCCCGCAGAGGGACGACGCTGGGTCCAAGGATGCGCAGCGGCCCCTCTACGCTCAGCTGAACGGCCTCACCACAGTAGGGCAGGAGATTGCCGTTCTGGTCGATGGCCCGCAGGCTCACGGCGGCACAGTCCCAGGTGGGGCCGTCGGTCAGGATGGGATTGTGGACGGTGCATTCCAGCCGGACGCTCTGCACCGGCTCCTTCACGACGGTGCGGACGGCCCGGCCATGCCACACGGCCTCGAAGCGGTAAACGGCAGCGGGGCTGCCCAGCACACCGATATATTTGTAGTAAAGCTGCACCAGCTCGTTCCAGCTCAGGCGCAGTGAGTACATCCGCGCCCGGGACAGGGGCGAAAGCTCCATAGAGTCCCGGCGCATCTCGTTGAGGATGGCGGCTACCTGCGGCGCGGCAGTGCGGTCGATGCCCTCGTATTTTTCAAGCAGCAGGCCCACGAAATCGTGTATCTCAATGGGCGGGTGGGGCAGAGCCGCAAAACGGCCCCGGCGGTCGGGGGTGAACTCGGCTACGAAGTCGTTGTCCCGGTAGAGCCGTAGGCTCTCAGCGTTGGTGAACGCCCAGCACGCCCCCGCAAAGCCGCCCGGATGGTCGCCCAGCGCCATGCTGGATGAAATTTCGAGCACGATGTCGGAAGGGGAGCGGGGCGTCTTCTGGCTGGCGTAGACGGCGGCAGAAAGCTTCGGGTTGCGGAACATGTCCATCACACCCTGATAGCTGATGCGGTCGCCGCTGCCGAATTCGCGGTGGGTGTTGTAGTCGGTCATGCACCAGCCGAAGCTGCCCGCCACGCCCTGCTGAGCGATGGTGTCGTTGAGGACGGCGGCGTAGCGCAGGGCCTGCGCCAGGCGGTGGGGCTCGTCGTCGAAGGGCTTGGCCGGGAACTGGGCGCCCTCGAATTCGCTGATGAGATAGCCTTTCCGGGTGTCGGGGGTGACGGCGGTGCGGGCCTCGCACCCGACGCCGCGCCCGTGGTAGGAGTAGTCGGCATAGGCGTAGACATCTTCCAGAAGCTGGCTGCGGCGGGTGCTGCGGGTACCAGCCGTGGGGCGGGTGGGGTCGAGGCGGCGCACCGTCTCGTTGGTGCGCTTATAAAAGCTCTCGTCATCGGCGCTGCCGCTGACCCGCACGCCCCACAAAAAGATGCTGGGGTGGCTGCGGCACTGGCAGACCATCTCGCGGCAGTTCTGCAGAGCCTGCGCTTTCCAGATGTCGTCGCCGACGTGCTGCCAGCCGGGCATCTCCACAAAGACCAAAAGGCCCAGCTCGTCGCAGGCATCGAGGAAGGCGGGGCTGGGGGGAGTGGTGAGGCGCACGGCGTTGCAGCCCAGCTGCTTTTTCAAGAGCTGAGCGTCCAGCCGCTGGATGCTGTCGGGCATGGCATAGCCCTGATAGGCGTAGCTCTGGCGGCGGTTGAGGCCCCGCAGCTCGACCCGCTGGCCGTTGAGGTAGAGCCCGCCTGCCACGAACTGCAGGGTGCGGAAGCCGAACCGGCAGCTTTTCTCGTCCAGGACCCGGTCGGGCAGGCCGCCGGTGCCGGGACGGATGAGCCGGACGGTCAGGGTGTAGAGGGTGGGGTGCTCGATGCTCCACGGATGGACGCTGTTCAGTGCGCCGGTGATGGGCAGCGACAGTTCGCCGGTGTAGAACGCCCGGCTGCCCGAGGGGCTGCGTATCTCGGCCTGTAACGTGCAGCCGACGGTCTCGCCCACAGTGGCCGTGTAGATGCGGAAATCGCCCTCGGCCTTCGTCTCGATGAAGATGTCCCGCAGATAGGCGGGCTCTTTCACGTCGAGGCAGACGGCGCGGCAGATGCCGCCGTAGGTCAGAAAGTCCATCTGCCCGCCGAAGGGCGGGATGTTCAAATCTTCGCGGCTGTCGCAGCGGACAGCCACCACGTTCTTCTGACCCAGATGGAGAGCACTGGTCAGATCGACGGTAAAAGCGGTGTAGCCGCAGCTGTGGTGGAACACCCGCCGCCCGTTGCAGAACACCGTGGCGTCATGGGCCACGGCTCCGAAGGTGAGCAGAACGGTGCGGCCCTCCCATTCTTTGGGCGCAAAAAACTCCCGCCGGTAGCCCGAAAGCTTCTGGTAGTCGTTCTCGTTGCAGTAATTGTAGGGCAGGGCCTTGACCGTGTGGGGCAGGCGCACCGGCTCAAGGGTCAGCTCCGGGCATTCCGGCCGCACGATGGCGGGGTCAAAGACCGGGGTGAAGAGCCAGCCGTCGTTCCAATCGTAGTGTTCCATGGCAAATGTTCTCCGTGGCAAAATACTTTAGTTCCTATGCTACCACAAAGTTATGAACGAAAAAAGAATCCGCGCCGGATTTTATCGGTTTCTGAATAAAATTTCAGAAAGAAGGGGCCGCGTTCCCGCCGGGAACGCGGCCCCTTGGAGAAAACCTCTCCGTCAGGCTTTGACTGAGAGGTTTAACGAATAAAATTCGTCATCGGCCGACGGGGATTCTCCGGGTGCTGGATGCCCGCGGCTTTGCCGGCCTCGATGCACCGGAGCAGCCAGGCCATGTTGCGGCCCAGCTCCTGCATGACGGCGCAGCCCTCGGCGTCCTGCAGCACCTGCTCGGGGTTCGAGCCGTGGACCATGGGCCAGTAGGAGCCGCTCACCAGCGGCATATGGAAGAACTCGGGGTACTTCACCAGCTGATCGAGGGCGCTGGTGGTGCCGGCGCGGCGGGCCGAGCAGCAGATGGCAGCGGGCTTGTAGGCCAGATACCTGCCGCCCGCGTAGGCGAGACGGTCCATGAAGCTGGTCATGTTGCCGGAGGCGGAAGCGTAATGCACCGGCGTGCCGAAGACGAAGGCGTCGGCAGTCTTGGCTTTCTCGATGGCCTCGTTGACCACGCCGCCGAAGACGCAGCCTTTGCCGGCAGCACAGCCGCCGCAGCCGATGCAGCCGCCCACGGGCTTTGTGCCGACGTTCAAAATCTCCGTCTCGATGCCGGCGGCGTTCAGCTCCCCGGCGATGAGGCTCAGTGCGGTATAGGTGCAGCCCTTCTCGTGGGGGCTGCCGTTGATGAGCAGGACTTTCATAAGCAGATACTCTCCTTTTTTGGCAAAACGCGCCGCACATGGGGCGCTTTGCCCTGATTTTAGCACAATTGCACCCTGAGTGCAACGCGTGCCCTTGACAAAGAGTTGCGTTTTGACGATAATATGGAGATACGAAAACACGAAACAGCTGCTGGCCGGGCAGGGGGCCCGGACAGCGGGAGAAGGAGGCAGATACATGCGCGTTATTGCAGGAGAAGCACGGGGCCGCAGGCTGGAAGCCCTGCCCGGCACCGAGATCACCCGCCCGACGATGGATCAGGTCAAGGAGGCCATGTTCAGCATCGTCCAGTTCGACCTGCCCGGTGCCCGGGTGCTCGACCTCTACGCAGGCAGCGGCCAGCTGGGCATCGAGGCCCTGAGCCGGGGTGCGGCCCGGTGCGTGTTCCTGGACGAGAACCGGGAGGCCGTGAACATCGTGATGAAGAACTGCAAGAACTGCGGCGTGTTTGACCGTAGCCGGGTCAACATCGGCGAGGCGGCACGGTATCTCTCCGCCTGCCATGAGCAGTTCGACATCGTGCTGCTGGACCCGCCCTTCCACACCGGCACGCTGGAAAAGATCCTGCCCGGCGTGGACAAATGCCTGGCTCCGGGCGGCATCGTGATCTGCGAGAGTGAGACCGGCCTGGTGCTGCCTGCCGAGGTGGGCGGCATGACCCTGAAAAAACAGTATAAATACGGCAAAGTCCTGCTGTGGAAGTATGGTAAGCCCCGGCAGAGCGCCGGAGAGGGAGATGCGGAATGAACGTAAACGAGCTTTTGGATACCATTGAGGATACGCTGGAGGAGAGCGCCGGAATGCCCCTTTCGGGCGGCAAGCGCATCGTGGATGTAGAGCAGATCCGGGACTATCTGGACGAGATCCGCCAGAACCTGCCTGTGGAGCTGCGGCAGGCCCAGTCCATTGTCAGCGACCGTGCCCAGCTCATCGAATCGGCCAACGCACAGGCGCAGGCCATTGTAAAAAAGGCCGAGGAGCGCGCCCGTGTGCTGGTGAGCGAGGCCGAGATCGTCAAGGCGGCCCAGCAGCGCGCCGGAGAGATCGTCTCCGCCGCCCAGACCGAGGCCCGCACTGTCCGCCAGACCGTGACCGACTACTGTGATAATATGCTCAAGACCACGGAAGAGACGATGGCGGAAAACGCCGCACAGGTCAAAAATGTCCGTGCAAACCTGCGCCAGAGCCCCCGGAAACAGCTCTGATGCGGGAATGTGAAATTTCCCGGTGAGAGCTTCCGGCCCCTGCAAGCAAAAACGACGGCTTGCAGGGGCTTTTTTTGGTACATTTTGAGAGAAAAAACAAAAGGGAAACTCTTGCAATCAGGGGCCTGTTTTGTTACAATAAAATTGTATCCTCAAGGCTGACCGGGCCACAAACTCCCGGCAGGCCGCAGGCCGCTTTCCCGGGCAGCAGCTCCGGGCAGAAAAGGGCGGCAGATGCAGGATCTTATCTGAGTTTTGAAAGGAGGCTGGGAACATGGACACAGAAAAAACAGCACAGCCCTTTGACCCGGCCTCGTTTGAGCATGTCCCGGTGCTGCTGAACGAGTGCTTGGACGGCCTGAAGATCGACCCGGCGGGCACCTATCTGGACGGCACGGCGGGCGGCGCGGGGCACTCCCGCCAGATCGCCCTGCGGCTGAACGGTGAGCAGGGCGGCAGGCTCATCTCGCTGGATCAGGACCCCGATGCCGTGCAGACGGCCCGGGCCCGGCTGGCGGGCCTGCCTGCCACCGTGGTGCAGATCAACTTCCGCTATGCCGGACAAGCTCTGGAGCAGCTGGGCATTGAAACGATCAACGGCGCGCTGCTCGATCTGGGCGTGTCCAGCCATCAGCTGGATGACGCGGCCCGGGGCTTTTCCTACCGGGCAGATGCCCCGCTGGACATGCGGATGAGCCAGGAGGGTGAGACGGCCGCCGATCTCGTGAACAGCGAGAGCCGGGAGGAGCTGGCCCGTATCCTGCGGGATTACGGCGAGGAGCCCTTCGCCTGGCAGATCGCGGGCAGGATCGTGGAAGCCCGGGAAACTGCCCCCATTGAAACGACATTGCAGCTGGCGGATATCGTGGCCAGCGCCATGCCCCCGGCGGAGCGCCGGAAGAACAAAAACCCCTCCCGCCGCACCTTCCAGGCACTGCGCATTGCGGTAAACCATGAGCTGGACGCACTGGAAGAGGGGCTGGATACCATTTTTGCGCATCTCGCACCGGGTGGAAGACTTTGCGTGATCACCTTCCACTCGCTGGAGGACCGGCTGGTCAAGAACAAGTTCCGCCGCTGGTCCACCGCCTGTACCTGCCCGCCGGAGTTCCCGGTGTGCGTCTGCGGCGGCAAAGCCAAGGCAAAGCTGATCACACGCAAACCCATTGAAGCCAACACGCAGGAGCTGGAAGAGAACCGGCGCAGCCGCTCGGCCCACCTGCGGGTTTTGGAAAAGATCTGAGGGCGGCACAGCCCCGGAGATGTGAGGAGGAGATCACCATGGGTCAGGCAGCATACGATATGACAGAGGTTCGGCGCAGAAGAGCGCCGCAGGCACAGCCCAAAGTCCCGCTGCGGGTAGAAAAGGGCGGCAAAAAGCGGCTGAACCCCGTGCGGGCCGCCATGCAGCACGCGCTGCAGCTGGTGGGCGCGGCTTTGCTGGTGGGCTTTGCGGTAAGCCTGCTGTGGAGCGAGGCACAGCTGGTGGAGCTGAACTCTCAGATCCAGAGCGCCAAGGCAGAGCTTGTGAGCGAGCAGAGCCAGTATACATACTACAACAGTGCCCTGAACAGCCGCACCAACATCACAAGTGTTGAGGAGACTGCCACACGCCTGGGGCTGATGAAGATCGACCAGAGCCAGATCACCTACATCCGGCTGGATGAGGGCAGCGTTCTGGTGCGCAAGGCATCCGCTGTGCGGCAGTGGTCGGATCTGCTCCACGATGGGGCAATGACCATTCTTGCCTCTGTCAGAACGGCAAAATAAACCAAACAACGAAAAGCGTGCGGCAGCGCACGCTTTTTCGGTTTTCTTCGGGAGTACGCAATGCAAACACCATCCTCCAATCCCAAAAAGAACAGCGTCCGCCGCCGCAGTGCGGACCCGCACGCACGGCTCAGTGCCCGGCTGCGTCATATCAGCTTTGGTGCCGCCGTGCTTCTTGTGGTGGTCGCCGCGCTGACCGTGATCTACAGCCTGTACAAGATCCAGATCCGCGACGGTGCCACCTACCGCCAGTACGCCGCCGAGCAGCAGCTGCTGGACAGCACCATTCAGGCCACCCGCGGTGAGATCTACGACACCAGCGGCATCACGCTGGCTTCCACCAGCGTGGTCTGGACCATCTGGGCTGACCCCTCTTACAGCACGGCCCTGTATACCACCACCACCGATCAGGACACCAAGGCGGAGACCCGCACCATCGATGAGGCCGCCATGAAGGAGGTCTGCACCCAGATCACCCTGCGCCTGCTTTCGGGCGACGGCGAGAGTCTGGACAGCGTGGACACCACTTCGGCAGAGTACCAGACCCAGTATCAGGCGGTCTGCGATGCCCTCTCCCAAAACGAAAGCTCCTATCAGGTGCTGGCCACCAAGGTCAACAATGCCATCAAGCTCTCCATTGAGGAATACGTCAAGACCTACAACAAGGCCCACAGCAAGAGCGGAAAATCCGCCGGTGCGCTGGAAAAGATCCTGGCCAAGCTGGGTCTGGGCCAGCAGGAGAGCGACGACGGCACCCCCACTGTCCGCAAGGGGCGGGTGTCGGTGTCGGCCTCCAAGGGCTTCCAGCGGGATTACCCCTACGGCCGCTTTGCCGCCGCCGTGCTGGGCTTCTGCAATGCGGACGGTCAGGGCGTGTACGGTCTGGAAAACTCCTATGAGTCCACACTGGCCGGTGTGAATGGCCGCACCATCACCCTGCGCAACGCCTACGGCAATGCCATTGCCGATGAAAATGCCACCACCTACGCCGCCAAGGACGGTTCCAATCTGGTGCTCTCACTGGATGTGAACATTCAGGAGGTGGTGGAGCGCTACCTGAACGAGGCCGTGGCGGCCAACACCGTTGAGAACCGCGGCTGCGCCATTGTGATGAACGTCAAGACCGGTGCCATCCTTGCCATGGCCTCCAAGCCGGACTTTGACCCCAATGACCCGCAGGATTTCAGTGCCAATCTGGCCTACCTGACGGAGCAGGTGCAGGCTGAGCCGGAGCTGTACACCATCTACAAAAAAGACGAGAACGGCAACTACCTGCGGGACGAGAACGGCCAGAAGATCGCGGATGAGGAGGCCGACTACACCGGCACCTACCGGGATATCCAGTGGAAGAACAAGACCATCACCGAGCTGTACTACCCCGGAAGCGTGTTCAAGGTTATCACCGCCGCCATGGGTGTGGACAGCGGCAAGGCGACCTATTACACCACCCTGAACTGCTCCGGCGCGTACAGCGTGGCAAAGCAGACCTACCACTGCGCCGGCAGAAAGGCGCACGGGGCCCAGAATCTGGCCGAGGCCCTGCGCAACAGCTGCAACATCTACTTCATCCAGCTGGGCCAGCGCGTGGGTTCCAGCCTGTTCTATGATTACTTTGATGCCTTTGGCTTTACCGAGCGCACCGGTGTGGACCTGCCCAATGAGACCAGCTTCATGCAGTATTACAGCAAAAGCCGTCTGGGCGAGGTGGAGCTGGCCTCCTCCGCCTTTGGTCAGGCCATGGCCGTGACCCCGCTGCAGGTGTGCACTGCCATCTCGGCGGCAGTCAACGGCGGCTATCTGGTCACCCCCCATGTGGTGGATAAGATCACGGACCAGAACGGCAATGTGGTGCAGGAGATCGGCACCAACATCCGCCGTCAGGTCATCAGCGAGAGCGCCAGCGAGACCATCCGCCAGATCATGGAGTTTGAGGTGGGCGACGGCACCCAGGGCGGCGGCGGCAACGCCTACGTTGCAGGCTACCGCATCGGCGGCAAATCCGGCACCTCCGAGCAGCTGAACATGGACCGCCGCGCCGACGGCGACTACAAGAAGGTGGCATCCTTTGCGGCTGTCCTGCCCGCCAACGACCCGGAGATCCTGGTCTATGTCATGCTGGACGACCCCAACAATGCCCGCACCGACTATTCCTCCATTCTGGCGGCTCCGGTGGTGGGCAACATCATCAGTGAGATCGCGCCCTATCTGGGCATCGCCACCGACGGCGTGGACCGCAGCGGCACCACCGTCAAGGTGCCCAACCTGACGGGCAAGGAGTGGAGCAACGCGCAGGTGCAGCTGAACATCAAGGGCTTGAAGCATCACCTGGCCGAGAGCGAATCCGACCAGACCGCCGCCCTTGTTACCTATCAGTACCCCCGCGCGGGGGCAGAGGTGCCCTACGGCACCACCGTTTATCTGTATACCGATACCTATGAGGGCAAGCACGCCGAGGTGCCGGACGTGACCGGCAAGAGCGCGGACTTTGCCCGGCAGATGCTGAACGCCGCAGGGTTCAACTGCACAGTCGAAGGCTCCGGCACGGTCCAGAGCCAGAGTGAGGCACCCGGCTCCAGCGTCCAGCAGGGAACCATCGTACATCTGATCTGTGGATAAAGGGGAATGAGAGTATGGAAGCAATTGCAGCAAACATCCTGTTGGAGGGCCTGGCGGTCAACGCGCTGGCCCAGTGCGAGACCCCGGTCACGCTGGTGACCACCGACAGCCGTGAGGTCTGCCCCGGGTGCATCTTTGTGGCGTTCCCGGGCGAAAAATTCGACGGCCATGATTTTGCCGCCAAGGCGCTGGAAAACGGCGCGCTCTGCGTGGTGCTGAACCACCCCGTGGAAGGCGTGCCGGAGGAGAAGAGCGTGATTTGCCCGGACAGCTACCACGCCATGATGGTGCTGGGGGCCAATTATCGCAGCCAGTTCCACCCCAAAGTGGTGGGTGTGACCGGCAGCGTGGGCAAGACCACCACCAAGCAGATGACCTACGCCGCCATTGCAGGCTTTGGCAGTACCATCAAGACCGAGGGCAACCAGAACAATGAGCTGGGCCTGCCCCGCACCATGTTCCGAATCGACAGGGATACGGAGTACGCTGTCGTCGAGATGGGCATGAGCCACGCCGGTGAGATCGAGCGTCTGGCAAAGTGCGCCCGCCCCGATGTGGGCATCATCACCTGCATCGGCGTGTCCCACATCGGCAATCTGGGCAGTCAGGAGAATATCTGCAAGGCGAAGCTGGAAATCTGCGCCGGCCTTGCTGAGGGTTCGTCTCTCGTGCTCAACGGCGACGACCCCTTCCTGCGCAAAGCCGCTCTGCCCACCCATGTCCGGCCCGTGTGGTTCAGCCTCGGCGACGAGAACGCCGACGTCTGCGCCCTCGATGTCCGGCAGGAGGGCGACGGCATGGCCTTCACCCTCTGCGATAAAAATGCAGGCAGCTATGAGGTGACGATTCCTGCGATGGGACGTCACAATGTGGCGAACGCGCTGGCTGCTTACGCCGCTGCCACCCGTCTGGGCCTCGAGCCCGAGGGCGTCATCGCGGGTCTGGCCGATTTCGAGCAGACCGGTATGCGCCAGAAGGTCGTCCACGCAGGCAGCATGGACGTCATAGAGGACTGCTACAACGCCAACCCCGACAGCATGAAGGCTGCGCTGGCGATGTTCAAAGAGTACCCCTGCAAGCGCCGTTTCGCTCTGCTGGGCGATATGCTGGAACTGGGCGAGATGAGCGCGCCCGCTCATGAAGAGCTGGGCCGTCAGGCCGCAGAGGCCGGGCTGACCGCTCTTGTCACCTACGGCCCCGAGGCCGCACGGACGGCCCGGGCTGCAAAGGACGCGGGCCTCGCCGACGTCGTCCACGCTGAGGATTACCAGCAGGCCGCAGACGCTCTGCTGGCTCGGATGGCCCCGGGCGACGCTCTGCTAGTGAAGGCCAGCCGGGGCATGGCACTGGAAAAGGCGCTGGCCCTGTTTTATCCCGTCTGCGCAAAGTAAAATACTTGGAGTATCGTTATTATGATTCGTTTTGCCTTGATCGTCGCCTCAACGCTGGGGTTCGTCCTCACGGCGGCGCTCGGGAATTTGATGACGCCTCTGCTGCGGGCGTTCCGCGTCCAGCAGGAGGAAAATGAGCCGCCCACGATGGGCGGGCTCTGCCTGATGGTGGGGATGCTGGCGGCGGTAGGCGTCGGCTGGACAGCGGCCTGTGTCGCCCAGCCGGAGCTGCTGGGGACCGAGAGCCTGCTGACCACACGGCTGCTCATCGCCCTGTTCGGGGCGCTCTGCTTCGGGGGCGTGGGCCTCGCGGACGATGTGGTCCGGCTGCGGCATCGGTCGCCGCTGGGACTGCGCCGCCCGGTGCGGCTGGCACTGGAAACAGCCTCCGGCACGCTGGTGCTGGCCCTGCTGGGGCTGAACCACTGCCTGCCTGACGGGCTGGCAGTGCCGGGCGTCGGCTACTGCACCCTCGGGCCGCTGGCCCCGGTGGTCTGGCTGGCGATTTTAGTGGCGCTGGCCGAGAGCGCCCGCACCGCTGACGGCATGGACGGCACGGTCTGCGGCTGCGCCTTCATCGCCATGCTGGGTCTCATGACGGCTATGACCCTCTTGGGCTGGTTCCCGCTGGGCGTCCTCCCGGCGGCGCTGGCCGGGGCATTGATGGCCTTCCTGCTCTGGAATTTCTACCCCGCAAAGCTCCGCCCCGGTGCGGTGGGATGCCAGTTTTTAGCCGGTGCGCTGGGCTGTGTGCCGCTGAGCGTCGGCTGGCCGGGGCTGACGCTCCCGCTGGCTCTGCCCTACTGGCTGGAAGGCGGCATGGTGGCTCTGCAGATCATCGTCTGGAAAGCCTCCGGCGGGCGGCGGCAGCTGTTCGGCACCGCACCGCTCCACCGCTGGCTGGAAAAGCGGGGCTTTGACCCGGTGAATATCTTTTATATTTTTGGAGTCCTGGCAATGCTGGGCCTTGCGCTGACCTTGCAGGCGGCGCGGGCCAGCTGAGCCGGGACCCGATAAGGAGGAAATGCGGATGGCGACCATCCGGAGAAAAAAGTCTGAGTCCTTTGCCATCTTGTCGAGCCCCGGCCCCTGGCCGCAGGTGCTCATCAACTGGCTGGCGACGCTGGCAGTCATCATCGTGTTCGGACTCATCATGCTGTTCAGTGCCAGCTACACCACGGGCTACCTGCGGATGGGCGACAGCTTCTACTACATCAAGTCGCAGGTGTTCTGCCTGGGTCTGGGTTTCGCGGTCATGCTGCTCTTCTCTCGCATCGACCATCGCTTTCTGCGCAGGATGGTCGGGCCGGGCTATGTCGTCTGCATCGTGATGCTCATCGCGGTGCTGTTCAGTGCGCCCCTCAACGGCTGCCGCCGCTGGCTGCGCATCGGCTTTACCATTCAGGTATCGGAGATCGCAAAGTTTGAGATGATACTGCTCACGGCCCATCTGGCCGCGAAAGCGCCCCATCTGGAAAAGCTGGACCCCGCCTCCGGGCGGCGCGTCCCGGCAGGCCAGTGGCTCTATCAGCGCATCGTGCGGGAACTCATCGTCCCGCTGCTGCCCCTCATCCCGGTGGTCATCCTGCTCATGCTTGAGCCGCATATGTCCGGAATCGTCCTGACGACGGCCATCTGCGGCACCATCCTGCTGCTGGGCGGCAGCGGCGGCATCATCACCTGGGCGGGCGGCGCGTCCGCTGTGCTGCTGCTCCGCACCGTGCTGGAGCACATCGACTCCATCCCGTACTTACAGAGCCGTCTGGACGGCTGGACCCACGACCTGAGCAAGATGACCGACCAGACCCTGCAGAGCCTCTACGCCATCGGCTCAGGAGGCGTCACCGGCCTCGGCCTCGGCAACAGCATCGAAAAACAACTCTGGCTCCCCGAGAGCACCAACGACTTCATCTTCAGCGTCGTGTGCGAGGAGCTGGGCTTCGTGGGTGCCGTCATCGTCATCCTGCTCTTCGTGCTCTTCCTCGTGCAGGGGCTGTGGCTGGCCTTCCACGCCGAGAACCGCTACTGCACACTGGTGGGCATCGGCATCATGGCCCAAATTGCGTGGCAGGTGTTCTGCAACATCGCGGTCGTCACCAATACCCTGCCCAACACCGGCATCTCGCTGCCCTTCTTCTCCTCCGGCGGCACCAGCCTCATCCTGCTGCTGGCCGAGATGGGCGTGATGATAAACATCGGCCGGGGCGGCGAGCGCGCCCGCCTCGAGCGGGAGAATCTCCGCGCCCTGCGGGAACAGCGGGAAAAAGAAAAGTCCAATAACACCATCCGGCTCGACCCCAACGTGGGATATTGATCACATCCAAATAAGGAGGAAATCACCATGCGTGTACTTATCGCAGCCGGCGGAACTGCCGGACATATCAACCCGGCTCTGGCCATTGCGGGAGCCATCAAAAAGGCCGACCCGTCCGCCGAGATACACTTTGCAGGCCGGAAGGAGGGCATGGAATACCGCCTTGTGACCCAGGCGGGCTACCCCTTCCACCACATCGAGATCACCGGTTTCCAGCGTAAGCTCTCCCTGAACAACATCAAGCGGAACATCATCACCCTCTGGAACCTGGCCCTCTCCGGCCCGAAAGCCCGGGCCATGATGAAGGAAGTGCAGCCCGACCTCGTCATCGGCTGCGGCGGCTATGTCTCCGGCCCGGTGGTGCGCTGCGCCGCCAAGAAGGGCATCAAGACCGCCATCCATGAGCAGAACGCTTTCCCCGGCGTGACCAACAAGCTGCTGGCCCCGGACGTGGACATCGTGTTCGCCGCCGTGCCTGCCGCTGTGGAAAAGCTGGGGGCGCCCGAAAAGACGCAGGTCGTGGGCAACCCGGTGCGGCCTGAAGTGTTCGAGAAGGCAGGGGAGCGGGACGCCATCCGCGCCCAGCTGGGTGCCGGTGACCGCACCGTCCTCCTTTCCTTCGGCGGAAGCCTCGGCGCCCGCCGCGTCAATGAGGTGGTGGCCGACCTCTGCGCATGGGAGCAGAAAGAGCACAAGCCTGTGCTCCACATCCACGCCACCGGACAGTACGGCGTGGAGCTGTTTCAAAATCTTGAAAAGGAAAAAGGCTTTGCTCCCGGCGAGAGCCTCGTGGTGAAGGAATATATCAACAATATGCCCGAGCTGCTGGCCGCTGCCGATCTCGTCATCAGCCGTGCCGGTGCGCTGACGCTGGCCGAACTGGAAGCCGAGGGCCGCGCCGCCATCCTCATCCCCAGCCCCAATGTGGCGGAGAACCACCAGTATTACAACGCCATGGAGCTGCAGAAGGCCGGTGCCGCTGTGGTCATCGAGGAAAAGGATCTGACCGGCGAGAAGCTGGTCTCGACCGTCTCCGGCCTGCTGGCCGAGCCGGGCAAGCTGGCTGCCATGGGCAAGAACGCCCGCACCCTTTCGGTGGACGACAGCCTCGACCGCATCGCCGACGCCCTGATGAAACTGGTCAAGACGCCGTGATTGATTCGGCAGCACTCTTGTGATAAAATAATCAGACGGAAAGGAGGCGACGCCGCACCATGCAGCAGGATCGGAACAAGAGCCGACGCCCCAGCAGTTCGATCCAGCAGAATAGCGCCCGGCGGAAGGAAAAAACCCGCAAAGCCTACGACTGGACACAGGACCGGCGTCCCTCGAATCAGAACCGCCGCCGGACGCAGGGCTATCAGGAGCAGACGCTGGACTTCTCGGGCGGCAATGTGACGTTCGAAAACCACAGCTCGGGATATGCGGACAACAGCATCCAGTTTCCCCAGCAGACGGCGCGACGGCCCAATAACCAGAACCAGAGCCGCCGTCAGGGCCAGCAGAGAAGCCAGCGGCCCCGTCAGAACACGACCGCCTACCCCACAAATGGGAGCCGCCCCCGCAATGGCCAGCGGCCCCAGAATGTCCAGAGCGCCCGGAGGCCTCAGAGCGGCGGGCGCTACCGCCCCACGGAGGCGAACCTCCGCAGCCCGGCCCGGCGGGAGGGCAGAAAAAAGCGCCGTCTGACTCGTGCCGCTGTCCGCCGCCGCAGGGCCATCCGCCGCCTGACGGCGCTGGCGCTGCTGCTCTGCGTCATCGGGGTGGGCGTCTACCTCACCGTGACCATGCTCTTCAAGATAAACACCTTAGAAGTGGCGGTCGATGGAGAGGTGGTGCAGGAGGTGGGCGGCTATTCCAGCGCTGAGATCCTGCAGGCGCTGGGCGTCCACGCGGAAGAGAACATCTTCAGCTTCGACCCCGCCGAAAAGGCCGCTGCGCTGGAAAAGCAGTTCCCGCTGCTGGAAAATATCCGGGTGGAGCGGGATTACCCTAACACCGTAGTGGTGCGGACCAACGCGGCCACTGCCGTCTACGCCATGCAGACGTCCAGCGGCTGGCTGAGCCTTTCTGCGGGGTTGAAGATACTGGATAAGGATTCGGCCCAGCCGGACCTTATCATCCTCTGCGGCGGCGAGCCGGTATCCACGACGCCGGGTACACAGCTGGAATTTGAGACAGGACCGTCCGGCGCGTCTTCGGGCAGCGCGGCGTCTGACAGCGCCGCATCCAGCGAGGCCGGACCGCCCACGGATAAGCGGCTCGAGTCCCTGAACACTCTGCTGACCGCACTGGACAGCAGTGAGCTGGGGGCGGATGTCACCCGCATCGAGTTCGAGGACCCGGAGCAGATGGCGTTTTTGTATCAGGGCCGCATCAGCGTGCTTCTGGGTACCCTGAATGAGCTGGACTACAAACTCCGGCTGGCAAAGTATGTCCTGCTCAACGAGGACGGCAAGGGCTGCTCGCCCACCGACACCGGTATGCTGGATCTGAGCCACCTGAGCGCCTCTTCCAGCCGCAAATTCCGCTTCGCACAGGGTGAGCCGACCCTGCCCTCGGGCTGGACGGCCCCGGAAGAGCCAGCCGCTCCGGCGGAGGCAGAAGCCGAGAACCAGCCGGAGGAAGCCTCCGGCACCGAACCCGATACTGAGGGCGCGGAAGCCGCGCCCGCCGAAGACCCCACTGCCGCAGCGGCAGAACAGCAATAAGGAGCATTTGAACGATGAAACTGGAACAACTGTTGGAGGGCGTGTCCTATACGCTGGTGCAGGGCAGCCTTGAACTTGACATCGAGGACATCATCTACGACAGCCGCAAGGCGGCCCCGGGCCGGCTTTTCGTCTGCATCGTGGGTACCCAGCGGGACAGCCACGACTACGCCGCCCAGTGCGTGGCCGACGGCGTGACGGCGCTGGTGGTCCAGCACGACATCGACCTTTCCACCGTCCCCGGCGCTGCCGTGCTGAAGGTGGAGAGCAGCCGCTATGCGCTGGCACTCATGAGCGGCAACCTGTTCGGCAACCCCTCCCGCCGGATGACCATGATCGGTGTCACCGGTACCAAGGGCAAGACCACCACCACCCACATGATAAAGAGCGTGCTGGAAGCCGCAGGCCGCAAAGTGGGCATGATCGGCACCAACGGCATCTACTTCCTCGGCCACCATCAGGAGACGGCCAACACCACCCCTGAGAGCTATGAGCTGCAGAAGACTTTCCGGGAGTTTCTGGACGCCGGCTGCGATACGGCGCTGATGGAAGTGTCCAGTCAGGGCCTCATGATGGACCGCGTGGCGGGCATCCATTACGACATCGGTGTCTTTACGAACCTCTCGCCCGACCACATCGGCCCCGGCGAGCACAAGACCTTTGAAGAATACCGCAGCTGGAAGGGTCAGCTTTTCAAGCGCTGCACCACCGGCGTCGTGAACATCGACGACGAGAACACCGAGGCCCTGCTGGAAGGCCACACCTGCAAGCTGGTGACCTACGGCTGCAGCGAGAAGGCCGACTACCGCGCCGGTACTTACCAGCTGCTCCGCACTCATGACTTCCTCGGCGTCCAGTTCCATGTCTCCGGCAAGGATGATATGGACGTCAAGGTGAATATGCCCGGCGAGTTCAGCGTCTACAATGCGCTGGCCGCTCTCACTGTGGGCAAGGTGCTGGGCCTGCCCGATGAGGCCATCCACGAAGGTCTGGGCCGCTGTGTGGTCAAGGGCCGCGTGGAGCTGGTCCCCATCAGCAAGAAGTTCACCATCCTGCTGGACTACGCCCACAACGAAGTCTCCACCGAGAGTCTGCTCACCACTCTGCGGGCCTACGACCCCCACCGCCTCGTGGTGGTGTTCGGCTGCGGCGGCAACCGCTCCAAGCTGCGCCGCTACGGCATGGGCGAGATCTGTGCCAAGATGGCCGATTTCTCCATCCTCACGGAGGACAACAACCGCTTTGAGAAGGTGGAAGACATCATCGCCGACATCCGCGTGGGCATGAACAAGGGCAACCCGGACGCAAAGTTCGTGGAGATCCCCGACCGCCTCGACGCCCTGCATTATGCTGTTGACCACGCACAGGAGGGCGACCTCATCGCTGTCATCGGCAAGGGCCATGAGACTTACCGTGACCGCGAGGGCGTCAAGACCCCCTTCCTCGAGCGGGAGCTGCTGGAAGAGTATGCCCAGCAGATCGGCCTTGAGTAATATCTGAACATAAAAATACCGGCTGTGTTGGATGCACAGCCGGTATTTTTGTATCTGATGGGATTTAGTTCTTTTCTGCCAGAGCCTTCTGAGCCTTTTCCTCGGGGATGAGATTGGTCATGCTCTTGAGGCTGATGCCGATGGTGGAGAGGTTGTGCAGCATGGCAGAAGACGCAGGCTGCAGGATGCCCATTGCCCCCAGCGCGATGAGGGCAGAGTTGAAGGTCAGCACAAAGTGGTAGTTGGCGCTGACACGGCGCTGCAGGGAGTTGGCGATGGTCTTGAGGATGACCAGCTCCTCGAGGCTGTCGGCCTTGATGGTCACGTCTGCGATCTCGCGGGCGATGGCAGCGCCGGAGTTGATGGCGATGCCGACGTCAGCGGCAGAGAGGGCGGGGGAGTCGTTGATGCCGTCGCCGATCATCACGACGGTGTGGCCCTCGCTCTTGGCCTTCTGGACGAAAGCGGCCTTGTCCTCGGGCAGGACTTCGGCGAAGAACTGGTCCACGCCCACCTGCTTTGCGATGGCGGCGGCGGTGCGCTCGCTGTCACCGGTCATCATGACGGTGTTGGTGATGCCGAGGCCGCGCAGAGCGCGCAGCACGCGGGAAGCTTCCGGACGCAGCGGGTCGGCGATGCAGATGACGCCGGCCAGACGGCCCGAAGCGGCCAGATAGAGGTGAG
>ERZ826220.1378-NODE-1378-length-24430-cov-8.233641_pt1 | contig 24430 bp, 20 predicted proteins | sample MGYA00519927_ERZ826220 | MGnify/ENA primary metagenome ERZ826220 (study PRJEB31778, sample SAMEA3449225) | human gut metagenome | biome: human gut; feature: human-associated habitat; material: faeces | place: United Kingdom | collected 2010/2012 ... | reverse complement strand
TTCCCGCGGTCGTCCGTTACGGCTACGGCTTCGTGCAGGGCGTTGACGCCGCTGCCGCCGATCTGGGCCTCACCGATGTCAAGGTCAACTACATCTACGGCGGCCAGTTCTTCGGCGACGCCGACATCACCGCTGTGATGGATACCTGGTATCAGGGCGGCACCGAGGTCGTCTTCGCCTGCGGCGGCGGCATCTACACCTCCGCGGTTGACGCTGCCAAGAAGGTGGGCGCCAAGGTCATCGGCGTTGACGTCGATCAGGCGGGTGTCATCGCCAAGTATGCCGGCGTGGACGGCATGACCGTCACCTCCGCCATGAAGGGCCTCTATCCCGCGACCTACGATACCCTCACCGATGTCATCGTCAACGGCAACTGGGAGAAGTACGTCGGCAAGATCGAGACGCTGGGTCTTGTCTCCGGCACCGATCCCGAGGCGAACTACGTTCAGATCCCCATGGGCGACGGCACCCAGTGGTCCGACAGCTTCACGCAGGACGACTATAAGGCCATGGTGAAGGATATGTTCGACGGCAAGATCACCGTCAGCAACAACACCAGCAGCGATGTTAGTGCTGCCGACTTCGCCACCGTCATCACGGTCGACGATCAGGGCTCCATCAAGGGCTAAGCGCTTTATCGCAAGTACATACGGAGAGACGGGCAGCCGCCCGTCTCTCTTTTTTTGCCGAAAAACGAAAAAATCATACGATTTTGCCAAATTGACTTTGCTTTATGGAAGCGGGTATAGTATACTGTAAGATATTCATGGTTTCCGTCCCCGCACATCCCCAACGCGGCGGGCCATCAAAACGGAAGGAGGGCGAAACATCTTGGGATCACCGTATGCCATTGAGATGCTCAACATCACCAAACGATTCCCCGGTATTATCGCCAACGACAACATTACGCTTCAGCTCAAAAAGGGCGAGATCCATGCCCTGCTGGGCGAAAATGGCGCGGGCAAGTCCACGCTCATGAGCGTGCTCTTCGGTCTGTACCAGCCCGAGGAGGGCGTCATCAAAAAGGATGGACAGGTCGTGTCCATCAAGGACCCGAACGATGCCAACGCGCTTGGCATCGGCATGGTCCACCAGCACTTCAAGCTGGTGGAATGCTTCACCGTGCTCGACAACATCATCATGGGCGTGGAGCCCACGAAGCACGGCTTTCTGCAAAAGGCCGAGGCCCGCGAAAAGGTCCTCGCCCTGAGCGAGAAGTACGGCCTGCACGTTGACCCCGACGCGCTCATTGAGGACATCACCGTCGGTATGCAGCAGCGCACCGAGATCCTCAAGATGCTCTACCGCGAAAACGAGATTCTGATCTTCGATGAGCCGACCGCCGTCCTCACCCCGCAGGAGATCGACGAGCTCATGCAGATCATGCGCAACCTCGCCGCCGAGGGCAAGAGCATCCTCTTCATCTCCCACAAGCTCGCCGAGATCATGGCGGTCGCGGACCGCTGCTCGGTGCTGCGCAAGGGCAAGTACATCGGCACGGTCGAAACGGCCAACACCACGATGGAGGAGCTGTCGGCGATGATGGTCGGCCGCAGCGTCAGCTTCCATGTGGACAAAAAGCCCGCCGAGCCGGGCGAGGTCGTCCTCGAGGTCGAGGGCATGACCATGGCCTCCAAGCTCCACAAGAACAATGCCGTCAAGAACGTTTCGCTCAAGGTCCGCCGCGGCGAGATCGTCTGCCTTGCCGGCATCGACGGCAACGGCCAGACGGAGTTCGTCTACGGTCTGACCGGCCTGGAGCCGCTCGTTTCCGGCTCCGTCAAGCTCTGCGGTAAGGACATCACCCATGCGTCCATCCGCCAGCGCAGCGTGATGGGCATGAGCCACATCCCTGAGGACCGTCACAAGCACGGCCTTGTGCTCGACTATTCGCTCGAGGACAACATGGTGCTCCAGCGCTACTTTGAGCCGGAGTTCACCGACAAGGCGGGCTTCCTGCGCCGCAGGAACATCCGCACCTACGCCGAAAAGCTCATCGATCAGTACGATGTCCGTTCCGGTCAGGGCCCGATCACCATTGCCCGCAGCATGTCCGGCGGCAACCAGCAGAAGGCCATCGTCGCCCGCGAGATCGACAAGGATCCCGAGCTGCTCGTCGCCGTGCAGCCGACCCGCGGTCTGGACGTCGGCGCCATCGAATACATCCACCGCCAGCTCGTCGCGCAGCGCGACGAGGGCAAGGCGGTCCTGCTCGTGAGTCTGGAGCTGGACGAGGTCATGGACGTGCCCGACCGCATCCTCGTGATGTACGAGGGCGAGATCGTCGGCGAGCTCGACCCGAAAAAGACCACGCAGGAGGAGCTGGGCCTCTACATGGCAGGCGCGAAGAGAGATGAGGTGAAGGCATGAAAAAGAATATTTTCAAAAGCGGCGGCTTCCAGTCGCTGCTGGCCTCCCTCCTGTGCATCGTGCTGGGACTGTTCCTCGGCTACCTTGTGCTGCTGCTCATCAATCCCGCGGGTGCGGGCGAGGCCATTCTTACGGTCATCAAGAACTTTATGACCTACAACCGCCCCGCCTCACAGCTGAAATATTTCGGCAATACGCTCGTCAAGACCGCGCCGCTGCTGATGTGCGCGCTGGCGATCCTGTTTGCCTACAAGGTGGGCCTCTTTAACATCGGTGCAGCCGGACAGTACTGCGCCGGCGTGGCGCTGAGCCTGTACGCGGCGCTCGGCCTCGGCTGGAGCTGGCTTCCGTGTATGCTGCTCGCCATTTGCGGCGGCGCGATCCTCGGCAGCATTTCCGGCCTGCTCAAGTCCTACTGCAACGTCAACGAGGTCATTTCCGGCATCATGCTCAACTGGATCGTGCTGTATCTGACCAATATGCTCCTCACCACGGTGAAGGAGGACGCCAGCCCCTACACCAAGGTGCTCGCACACATCAACGAATCCGCCGTGCTGCCCTCGCTGGGGCTCGGCGCGCTGTTCAACAACAACCAGTACGTCGGTCTCGCGATCCCGCTGTCCGTGCTGATGGCGATCCTCGTGTGGGTCGTGCTGGAAAAGACGAAGTTCGGCTATGAGCTCAAGGCCACCGGCTACAACAAGAATGCCGCCAAATACTGCGGCATGGCGGAAAAGCGCAACGTCATTCTCAGCCTTATGATCTCCGGCGCGCTCGCCGGCATGGGCGCGGCGATGCTCTATCTCACCGGCTATGAGCAGTGGCAGTGCTCCACCTCCTCCGTCCCCGCGATGGGCTTCAACGGCATCGCCGCGGCCTTCCTCGGCGGATTGAACCCCATCGGCACCGTGCTCGCCTCGTTCTTCATCCAGCACATCACGGCGGGCGGCGCGTATGTGGATAAGTCCATGTACTGCGCGCAGATCTCCGATCTGATCTCGGCGCTCATTATCTATCTCTGCGGCTTCGTGCTGTTCATGAAGCACGCGATGAATTCCTACGCGGCCAAGCGTGAGGAGAAGGCGGCATTGAAGGCCAGGGCAGCCGAAGCGCAGGCCCGGGCCGAGGCCGGGAAAGGAGGCGATCAGTAATGGTACTGCTGCTGCAATACACCCTGATCTTTGCTTCCGTGCTGATCCTGGTCGCCCTCGGCGGCTGCTTCGCGGAGCACTCCGGCGTCATCAACCTCGGCCTTGAGGGCATTATGATCATGGGCGCCCTCGGCGGCGCGCTGGCGATGCGCTACATTTCGCCCAATGTGCCCGCCATCGTGATGATCCTCGGCGTTCTGGCTATTTCGGCGTTGGTCGGCATGATCTATTCCTGTCTGCTGGCCGTGGCCTGCATCAACTTCAAGGCGGACCAGACGCTTGTCGGCACCGCGCTGAACCTGCTCGGCACCGCGGGCGCGACGGTCATCGTCAAGGCCATCAACACCGCGGCGAATCCCGACGACGTTTCCTCCATCGTGCAGTATGCCGGTGCGAAGAAGGCGTTCACCGTCAATCTCGGCTCGTTCGAGTTCAGCTGGTTCATGCTCGTGACCGCGCTGCTGCTCGCCGCGTCCTACGTCCTGCTCTATAAGACCCGCTTCGGCCTGCGCCTGATGGCGTGCGGCGAGCATCCGCAGGCGGCGGACAGCGTGGGCATCAACGTCTACAAGATGCGCTGGGCGGGCGTGCTGATCTCCGGCTTCCTCGGCGGCATCGGCGGCATCGTGTTCATCACCGCCGGCGTTTCCGAATGGCGCTTTGAGTACGGCGTGGCAGGCTTCGGCTTCCTGTCCCTCGCGGTCATGATCTTCGGACAGTGGAAGCCCCAGCGCATCGCGCTCGCGGCGCTCCTCTTCGGCCTGTTCCGCGCGCTCTCGAATGTCTACATGGGCTTTGGCTTCCTCACGGCGATGAACATTCCCAGTCCGGTGTACAACATGATGCCTTATATCATCTCTCTCATCGTGCTGGCGTTCACCTCCAAGCGTTCCCGCGCTCCCAAGGCGGAGGGCATCCCCTACGACAAGGGCCAGCGCTGAGAATCCATCAACACAGCAAAAAAGCAGCGGCTGCGATGCAGCCGCTGCTTTTTATCCGTCGCTTCCGTTTACCATGCATGCTTGGTACGGGATTGCGCCTCGGTCATGCCGAAGAAGCTCATGTCCACGCGCGTTCCCTGATCGCCCCAGGTCGTGTCGATGTGATAGGTCTTGCCGTCGAGCTCCGCGACGGTCCAGATGTGGTCGGCGTTCATAAGCGCGGTACACTCGATGCCCTCGAGCCGCAGCAGAAGGTCGTATGCTCCCGTGTAGCCGTCGCAGACGGCTACGCCGTCCACCAGTGCGCTATAGGCCAGATGGCTCAGAGAACTGCTGGAGACGATCCCCTCGTCGTAGACACAGTTGTTGCAAAGCCAGACGTAGTAGGCCCGCGCCAGCTCATACTGCGTCATGTCGCCCGTCAGATAGCCGCTCTCCCACAGCGCGTCGTGGACGAGAATTGCGCGGGCGAGCGTCTCCTCACGGTATTTTTTGAGCTGCGCGCCGTCACAGGCTGTCGAGGAGAAGGTCAGCAGCACCTTGCCGGAGGAATAGCTGCGGCAGGAGGTGGAGTTGTACATCTGCTCGCAATGGCGCTTGACGCCGACCGTAAAGGCGCGGGTGAGCTTTGCGACCCCCTCGTTGGTCAGCGCACGGTCGTATTGCAGAGTGATGCTGTCGGCGCCGTCGTGGAGCATCTTTCGGATCAGCGCGTCGATGGCGTTGGCGTCGTCGGCTGCCGGCGCGGCGGAGACCTCGGCAGGCGCCGCGATCAGGTCGCCCCAGGTCGTACCGGCGGCGGAGCGATAGGAAAGACTTTGCCACGAGAGCGTCAGGCGCGCGGACGGCTCGACCATGCGCACGACCAGCGCCGCGAGCTCGCTACGCTTGAGCGTATCATTCGGATGGAAGGAGCCGTCTTCGTCCACGCCGCCCACGATGCCCCATTTGTAGAGCCGGAGAATATCGCTCTGATAGGGCGTGTAATCGTCCACATCGGTGATGCGGCGGTGCGAGGCATAGCCGACGGTCACGGCCTCGGCGTTGCGCTCGTCGTAGCACTCCGCGCTGAGCGCGGAGGCCAGCACGCCTGCCATCTGCGCGCGTGTCGCGGCCTCCGGATAGTGGCCGTCAAGCTCGTCGCCGAGGCATTTCTCAGCCTTGAGATAGCGCACATAGGGCTGGTACCAAGCCTCGCCGGCTGCTGCCGCGGGGATCGCCGCACCGCGCTCAAGCGCGTGCAGCCGCGCGGCAAAGGTCACCAGCTCGGCAATGGTGACGCTCCCCTCCGGCGCGTAAGCGCTGCTGCTCACGCCCTCGGTCAGACCGTATTCGTACAGCGCAGCGACGGCGTCGTGATACCACGCCGAGGCGTCCACATCCGTGAAGCGCCCGTCGTAGCTTCGCGTGCGCGCAAAGGGGGAGAGCGTGTCCGCCTTCTCCGCCGAAGGAGCGGGCGCGGGGACGTCCGCTGTCACGTCCTCCGCCTGCGCGGCGGTGGAGAGCAGCAGGGTAAAGATGCAGAGGAAAAGCAAAAGCCGTTTTTTCATGGTGCTTACTCCTTATCTCGTCAGGGGACGAGGATATCCATATCCTCCAGCGTGAGCGCCTCATTGTAGGGATTGAGGGCCTCGTTGACCAGGTCGCAGGTCGCCTGCGCGTCGAGCACATAGACCGACTGCTTGTTGTAATAACCGGAGCCGTCGCCGGGGAGCGTGGCAAAGTGGATGTTTTCGGTGCCGATGTTCAGCGCCTCGTTGCCGAGCCAGACGAGGTTGCCGGTCGTGAGGTCGGTCTTGACGTAGGTGTAGAAAATATCCACCAGCGCGGGGATGTTCTTGACGTTGCCGATCTGCAGCAGCTGCTTGGCGACCGCCTTGAGGAAGGCCTGCTGGGTGCCGATGCGGCCGATGTCCTCCGTGCCGTAGCCGGTGCCGTCGTTGTTGTGGCGGAAGCGGACGACCTCCATCGCCTCTTGCCCGTTGAGATGGCGCGGGCCTTTGGTGAAGTGAATGTGCAGGTCCTGATAGGGGTCGTCGTAATCCATGTTGATAGGAATGTCAAAATCCACGCCGTCGATCTGATCGACCAGCGCGATGAAGCCCTTGAGATTGACCGTGACATAGAAATCAACCGGTATGCCGAGCAGGTTTTCGATCTGCTCCATCAGCAGCTCCGTGCCGCCCTTGGCGTAGGCGAAGTTGAGCTTGTTGTTGCGGTATTCATTGTGCAGCAGCGTATCGCGAGGGAGACTCACAAGGTCGATGCGCTTGTTCGGCACGTCGAAGCGGACGAGGATGTTCGTGTCGCTGCCGCCGTTGTCGTCGTCAAGCCCGGAGACGAGAATGTTGTAGCAGTATTCGCGGCGTGTGCGGCCCGGAGCGTCGGGCTCGTCCATGTCGGTCCGATCGACGTCCGTGCTTGCCGTGCCGTCCGGCGTTACAACAGGCTTGTCCGTGTCAAGCTCGGGCGCGCGAAAGACATATTTGACCGTCGCAAACACGGCGGTCGATAAAAAGAGCAGGGATAACAGCGTGACCGCAAGGCGCTCGGGGCGGCGCTTCGCGGGATTTTTTTTCTGCATGGCGGGATACGGTCCTTTCCGTTATTGTCGAAAACAGGGGAATACTGCCATTATACTCATTATGTCAACAAACTACAAGAGGGAAAAAGAGCTTGCGCGGCCGGCGGAGGAAAAAGGCCGGCCGGCCGTGCGGTGTTTGATCGGTTTCTGCTTTTATTTGACGAAATTCAGAGGAAAAAGTTTCAAGCTCCCTTATATTTTTTTCTCGTGGCGATGCCGCCGCGGATGTGCCGCTGGGCTTTGTTGATCTCAAGAATCTCCTTGACCTGAAGGTAGAGGCTGTGGTTGATCTGCGGAAGCCGGTCCTGAATGTCCTTGTGGACGGTCGATTTACTGACACCGAACTTCTTGGCTGCGGCGCGCACCGTGGTGCGGTTTTCTATGATGTAAACTGCCAGATCGCAGGCCCGCTCTTCAATATTACCCTTCATGAATGAAACACTCCCTATTCGAGTTGCTTCAATCTATGCACCGCGGGGAGCGAATATGTGCAAAGACGCGCACGGCGCTTGAAAAGCGGCGCACGGTCTGCTACAATGGGCAAAAATGATCGCGGGAGGGCGTGTATGGGCGAAAAAAAGAGGACGCTGCGCGGCTTTTTGTGCGCGGCGCTCGGCGGCGTGTGCTGGGGCGCGTCCGGCACGGTGGGACAGTATCTCTTTACCCGCCAGGGTGTGGACAGCGGCTGGCTGACCGTGGTGCGGATGTTTTTGGCCGGCGTGGTGCTGCTCGGCGGCGCGCTCGTAAGGCACCGCCCGCAGCTTCGGACCATTTGGTCGGACCGGCGCGACGCGCTGCGGCTCGTGCTCTTCTCCGTCGGTGGACTGATGACCTGCCAATATACCTACCTCGCCGCCATCCGTTACTCCAACAGTGCGACCGCCACAGTGCTGCAGTATATGGGGCAGGCACTCATTTTGCTTTGGGTGTGCCTGCGTGCGCGCCGCCTGCCGACGCGGCGCGAGGGCATCGCGCTCGTGCTCGCGCTCCTCGGCGCTTTTTTGCTTGCGACCCATGGCAGCTTGACCGCGCTCGCGCTCTCGCCGCAGGCGCTCTTCTGGGGCCTGTGCGCGGCGGTGTCGCTGATGCTCTATACGCTCCTGCCGGGCGACCTGCTTCGGCGCTATCCCGTGAGCGTCTGCACGGGCTGCGGGATGTTCATCGGCGGCGTGGTGCTGCTCGTGCTCACGCAGGCGTGGCGGATTCCGGTCGCGCTCAACGCCGCGGTGGCACTCGGCACGCTGGAGATCTCCGTTGTCGGCACGGCGCTTGCATTCACGCTTTATCTGCAGGGCGTGAGCGACGTCGGCGGCGTGCGCGCAAGCCTGCTCGCCTGCACCGAGCCGGTCAGCGCGGCGCTGTGCGCGGCGCTCTGGCTGCACACGAGCTTCGCGTGGCAGGATCTTCTCGGCTTTGCTGCCATTCTGGTGATGGCGGTGCTCATCGCGCTGCCCGAGCGCACGCCGCGAAAAATCGACGGAGAAGGCGGAGAATTGAAAAAAGAGGGAGCCGAAAACCGCGAAACTGCGGTTTCCGGCTCTCATTTTCTCGCTATGTGCAGGATTCAAAGCAGCAGCATCAACACCGGCGTCACCACGAAGCAGGCGAGGGTGGAGATCGCCGCGCCCTGCGCGGCCAGCTGCTCGTCCGCACCGTATTCCGCCGCGGCGACGACCGTCTGCGTCACGACCGGCATGGCCAACTCCACGACGTATACGCTGCGCACCAGCCCGCCGATGCCGAGCAGCGCACAGAGGGCAGCACCCAGCGCCGGAGAGATGACAAAGCGGAAGACCATCATCACGCCGAGCGTGGGCGTCAGGCGCAGGCTGCGCAGCCCGATCTCGTGGATGATGCAGCCCGTCAGCAGCAGCGCCAGCGGTGTGACGGTGTTGTTGATGTATTTCGCGTAGCTCATCACAAGGCTCGGGAGATGAATGTCCAGTCCGACCAGCAGGAGACTGAGAAAGACAGAAACGACCGTCGGCGCGCGCAGGAATTTCCACACCATCTGCATGGAGAAGCCGCCGGCTTCGCCCGACCAGCGTACCAGCGGGATGCCGATGAGCTGCGTAAAGCAGCTGCTGACAAGATAGAAGAGCATGACATACGGCGTCGCCACGTCGCCGAACAGCTCCAGGCACATGGCGAGGCCGATAAAGATGGTGTTGCCCATGGCAGCCATCATCACAAAAACGCCGAGCTGGCGGTGCGGCAGCTTCATCAGGCGGCCCGTCAGCAGGCTCAGCACAACGCAGCATGGAATGACGAGCAGCGGAATAAGCAGCAGGCGCGGCGCGGCGAGCACGTCCGCGCGCGTGAGATTGTTCTGCATCCCGTAGATCAGCATGACGGGAATGCCGACGGTCATCAGATAGCGGCTGATGAAGGTCTTGACCTGCACGGTCATCCAGCCCTTGACCGCGCAGAAGTAGCCGGTCGCCGTCAGCAGCAGGATAATGGTGACGGATGCAACGGCGTGAAGAAAGGTTTCCATCGCTCTGTACCTCAAAAAATTTTATTTACGCAGACAGTATAGCAGTTCGCCGCCAAAAAACAAGGCTTCGACGGAAAAGAAGTTGAAAACCGAGGACAAATGGGCTATGATAAAGAAAATCTCAACGCACGAGGAGGAACGGCGATGAAGGCGGCATTGGTCATTATGGCGGCGGGCATGGGCTCGCGCTACGGCGGCAGCAAGCAGGTGGACGGCATCGGTCCCGACGGCGAAATTTTGATGGAATACTCCATCTACGATGCGATCCGCGCGGGCTTTACCAAGGTGGTGTTCATCATCAAGCCCGAAATGCGTGAGCTGGTGGAGACGCTCTGCGGCAGGCGTGTCGCCGGCATGACGGCGGCGGACGGATCGCCGGTCGAGGTCTGCTATGCCTATCAGGACTTTTCCAGCGTGCCGGCATTCTATTCCATTCCGACGGAGCGCACCAAGCCCTTCGGCACGGGGCACGCCGTGCTCTGTGCGCGGAGCTGCGTCGGCGAGCCGTTTATCGTCATCAACGCCGACGATTACTATGGTGTGGACGCCTTCCGCGTAATCTATGAAGAGCTTGGGAGGCTCGAGGCTGAGGGCGAGGCGACCATGGTCGGCTACCGCCTGGATAAGACCGTCAGCGAACACGGCAGCGTGACGCGCGGCGTGTGCCATGTGACGGACGGAACACTCGACCGGGTTGTGGAGACCTTCAAGCTCACGGTATTTCCCGACGGCACCATCCGCGACGTGGACAAAAACCCGGAGGGCGACGTCTACGCGCCCGATACGCCGGTGTCTATGAATTTCTGGGGCTTTACGCCGTGGATCTTCACAAAGCTGGAGGAATACTTTAACGCGTTCCTCCGCGCGCTCCCCACGGGCGAGCTCAAGAAGGAATGCCTGCTGCCGAGCATGGTCGGCGAGCTGATCGAAAAGGGCCAGCTGCGCGTCAGCGTGCTGCACTCCGACGCGAAATGGTTCGGCATGACCTATCACGAGGATAAGGACGCGGTCGCCGCGGCGCTCAAGGCGCTGCATGACGCGGGCGTGTACCCGCCGACGCTGCACGGATAAAGCATAAAAGGGATCACCTGCGGGCAAGATAGCCCGGAGGTGATCTTTTTTATGAGCAAGGAAAAGAAGGAGCGCAGGCACTATCCCTTTCCCGACGCGCCGTTTGCCGACCCGGTGTTCGGTCAGCCGGAGAGCTGCGCCGACCTGGTGAACAAGTACGGCACCTACAACATCCAGCCGACGGCGGACACGGAGAATGTCTTTCCGCTCATCTCCCACGCCCTGCCCGAGCAGTGGAAGGACATGGCGATCGGAAAGGACGAGCTGGAGCAGGAATAAAGGAAGCGCGCGGCCGTACCGCGCGCTTCCTTTATTCTTCGGGGACCTGCTTCATGGAGAGAGAAATACGGTGCTTCTTTTCGTCCACGTCGAGCACCACGACCTTCACCACGTCGCCGACAGCGACGGCCTCGCTCGGATGCTTGATAAACTTATTGCACACCTGCGAAATGTGGACCAGACCGTCCTGATGCACGCCGATATCCACGAACACGCCGAAGTCGATGACGTTGCGCACCGTGCCGGTGAGCACCATGCCGGGCTTTAAGTCCTTGATGTCCAGCACATCCGTGCGCAGGATGGGTGCGGGCAGTTCGTCGCGCGGGTCGCGCCCCGGCTTTGAAAGCTCTTTTGCAATATCGCGCAGCGTCGGCACACCAACGCCGAGCGCCTCGGCGGCCTTTTCCGCGCCGTAGGCATTGAGCCTTGCGGGCAGGTCGCGCGCGTCCTTCGGCGTTGCGCCCAGCAGCTCAAGCAGCCCCTTGGCGGCGTCGTAGCTTTCGGGGTGGACTCCGGTGTTGTCGAGCACGTTTTTGCTCTCCGGCACGCGCAGGAAGCCCGCGCATTGCTCGAAGGCCTTGGGACCGAGCTTGGCGACCTTCAGAAGCTGACGGCGCGTGGTGAACACGCCGTTCTCCTCGCGGAAGGCGACGATGTTCTTGGCGATGGTCCCGTTGAGACCTGCCACGCGCGTGAGCAGCGAGGGGGGAGGCGGTGTTGAGGTCCACGCCGACGGCATTGACGCAGTCCTCGACCACGGCGTTCAGGCTCGCGTCCAGCTCCTTTTGCGGCATATCGTGCTGATACTGCCCCACGCCGATGGCCTTGGGGTCGATCTTCACCAGCTCCGCCAGCGGGTCCTGCAATCTTCTGGCGATGGACACAGCGGAGCGGAGGTTGACGTCGAACTGCGGAAATTCCTCCGCGGCGAGCTTGCTTGCGGAGTAGACCGACGCGCCCGCCTCGCTCACGATCATGTAGCTGAGCCCTCCGCCGACCCTGTGAATGAGCTCGACGGTCATCTGCTCGGTCTCGCGGCTCGCCGTGCCGTTGCCGATGGCAATGTGCTCCACGCCGTGCTTTTTGACGAGCTGCGCGAGCTTCGTGATGGCTTCGTTCTTCTGCCGTTCGCCGTAGGTGGGGTAGACCACCGTGGTGTCGAGCACCTTGCCGGTCGCGTCAATGACCGCGACCTTGCAGCCGTGGGCATAGCCGGGGTCGAGGCCCATCGTCACATGGCCCTTGACCGGCGGCTGCATCAAAAGCGGCTTGAGGTTGAGGGCAAACATTTTGATCGCGCCCTCGCTGGCCTTGTCCGTCAGCGCCGCGCGCATCTCGCGCTCAAGCGAGGGGTAGATCAGGCGGTCGTAAGCGTCCTCGGCGGCGGCCTTAACGAACTCCATCGCGGCGGAGCCGGGCTTTACCACCGCGCGGCGCAGCAGCGGCAGCGCCAGCTCGCGGTCAAGCAGGACGGTCGCGCTGAGCATTTTCTCCTTCTCGCCGCGGTTGATGGCGAGGATCTGGTGCCCCTGGAGACGGCTGAGCGGCTGCTCGAAATCGTAGTACAGGCGGTAGACGCTGTCCTCCTCCGTCGCGGCGAGGGAGCGGAGCGTGCCGCGCTTTTCCAGCAGCTCGCGCAGCGACCGGCGGATAGCGGCGTCGTCGCTGATCCACTCGGCCACAATGTCGTTTGCGCCCTGTAGGGCGTCCGCAACGGTCTCCACGCCCTTTTCCGCGCTGAGATAGTCCGCGGCGGCTTCCTCCGGTCGGGGGCAGTCGCGCTCCTGCGCGAAGAGCAGCGCCGCGAGCGGCTCAAGCCCCTTTTCCTTGGCGACGGTCGCGCGGGTACGGCGCTTGGGCTTGTAGGGACGGTAAAGGTCCTCGACCTCGGCGAGCGTCTGCGCCGCGTCGATGGCGGCGGCAAGCTCGTCGGTCAGCTTCTCCTGCTCGGCGATGCTCGCCTTGACGCTCTCCTTGCGTTCGGTGAGATTGCGCAGATAGGCAAGACGCTCCTCGAGCGTGCGCAGGGCGGTGTCGTCCATCGAGCCGTGCAGCTCCTTGCGGTAGCGGGCGATGAACGGGATGGTGTTGCCCTCGTCGAGCAGTCTGACGACATTTTCAATGTGCTCGGCGGGACGGTTCAGCTCGCGTGCGAGCTGTTCAATGATGGTCATGGATATTGGCTCCTTGTCGATTCGGTTTTGGGGTGACGAAAAGAGGGATATACTCCCCCTTTTCGCAGCGTTACTTATGGTACAACTTTTTGACCTCGTACCTCGGCTCGCAGGTCACATGGATGCCGAGGCGCTTGTAGAGCTTGACATCCTCCTCCGAGATGATAACGGAGAAATGCGCGTCGCAGCCGCGCAGGCTGCCGAGCTGCTCCTGCGCGAGCTGGGCGATGGGATTCGTCAGCGCCGAGATGCACAGCGCGATAAGCACCTCGTCCGAGTGCAGGCGCGGGTTGTGGTGCCCGAGGCTTTCGATCTTGAGCTTTGAGATCGGCTCGATGACCTGCGCGGAAATGAGGTCGAGCTTGTCGCTCACGCCGCCCTGCGCCTTGAGCGCGTTGAGCAGCAGGGAGGCGGAGGCTCCCAGCAGCGAGCTCGTCTTGCCGGTGACCACGCGGCCGTCGGGCAGGACCATCGCGCCGGCGGGCTTGCCGGTCTCCTCGGCCTTCTGCAGTGAGGCGGCGACGGCGGGGCAGATATCCGGCGTGACGCCGGCCTGCTGCATCACAAGCTCCAGCTTGCGCAGCTGACATTCGTCGGCCTCACCGCGCACGAAGGAGACCTGCGCGGTGTAGTAGCGGCGCAGGATCTCCAGACGGGACGCCTCGCGGCAGACCTCGTCGTCGATGATGCAGTTGCCCGCCATGTTCACGCCCATGTCGGTGGGAGACTGATAGGGGCACTTGCCCTGGATCTTCTCAAACATCGCGCGCAGCACGGGGAAGATCTCCACGTCGCGGTTGTAGTTGACGGTCGTTTTGCCGTAGGCATCGAGGTGGAACGGGTCGATCATGTTCACATCGTTGAGGTCGGCGGTCGCCGCCTCGTAGGCGAGGTTGACGGGGTGCTTGAGCGGCAGGTTCCAGATGGGGAAGGTCTCGAATTTGGCGTAGCCTGCGGCGACGCCGTGCTTGTGCTCGTGGTAGAGCTGGCTCAGACAGGTCGCCATTTTGCCGCTGCCCGGGCCGGGCGCGGTCACGACGACAAGGGAGTGGGTGGTCTCGATGTAGTCGTTTTTGCCGAAGCCCTCGTCGCTGACGATATGCGCTACATCGGAGGGATAGCCGGCAATGGGATAGTGGCAGTAGTGCTTCACGCCCAGCGTGTCGAGCCGCTTCAGGAAAGCGTCGGCGGCGCTCTGACCGGCGTACTGCGTCACCACGATGCTGCCGACGTACAGCCCGAGCGCGCGGAAGGCGTCCATCAGGCGCAGGCAGTCGTCGTCGTAGCTGATGCCGAGGTCGCCGCGCAGCTTGTTCTTTTCAATGTCGTTCGCGCAGACCGCGATCACGATCTCCACATCGTCGCGCAGCTGCTGGAGCATACGGATCTTGCTGTCGGGCTGAAAGCCGGGCAGCACGCGCGAGGCGTGGTAGTCGTCGAAGAGCTTGCCGCCGAACTCCAGATACAGCTTGCCGCCGAAGAGCGAGATGCGCTCGCGGATGTGTTCGGACTGCATGGATAGATATTTGTCGTTGTCAAAACCGAGCTTCCCCATCGAAAGTATACCTCTTTACACAAAATTCAACTTATTATACCCGAGCCCGCACGGCTTGACAAGGAAAGCGCAAAAAGAAAAATAGCAGAAAATGCGGCGCAAATTTCTGCTATTTTCCCATCTTTACAATTTGTTTTTGCCGTCGTATGCTATGAATAGTCTCCCCTGCGGAGGAAGGAGCGGCACCGAGAATAAAAAATTGTCAGCTCAACGAAAAAAGTGTTGACAAATGAACAGTAGTGCGGTAATATAGTCACGTTCGGTTCGCGCGGTTAGCTCAGCTGGTAGAGCACATGCTTGACGTGCATGGGGTCACAGGTTCGAGTCCTGTACCGCGCACCAAAGAAAAGTCTTGAAGCCACAAGGGTTTCAAGACTTTTTCTTTTGCCTAAAACGGCGTTTTGTTCCACGTTTGTTCCACTATGCCTTTTTCTTTCCGAAATTGACCGGGAGCGCTGCTGCAAGACCGGCACTTGCTTCAGCCTGTGCAGTCTCGAAGGCGTGGGAATAGATGTTCAGCGTGGTCGATGTCTGAGAGTGGCCGAGCGCGGCAGAAACGGTGCGCACATCGGTGTGATTGGCGATGAGCAGCGAGGCATTGAGATGTCGAAACTGATGGATGCCGTACCACGGCAGGCCGTGACGTTCGCAAAGCTCTTTTCCCCAGTCATAGAAATCGCCGGGGCGTGCCGGCGATCCGTCGAGCTTGGTAAAGAGTCGGCCGCTCTCGTGCCATTGGTCACCCAGCTCCATACGCCGCATGGATTGCTCTGCCCGTAGCGCCTTCACCATGTCGAAGATCCACACAGGGAGTTTCAGGGAGCGATGAGAGCGTGCTGTCTTTGGCGGGCCTGTGAATATTCCATGCGCTGGATCGTAGAGGGAGACGCGCTCGACCGTGACGACGTTGGTTGTGAAGTTGAAATCTCGGAACTCGAAGCCGAGCAGCTCTTCGCGGCGGTATCCGCCGAAGATTGCCAGCACGAAAAAGACCACATAGCGCAGCGGCTCACCGTCAAGCGCGTCGAGGAACGCTTGTGTCTCTTCTATGGTGAAGATCTTCTTCTCACTCTCCTGGCGCTCCGGGAGCACAATACGCGAACAGGGATTCTCTTTGGCCACGCCCATCCGCAAGGCATAGGCGAACACGCTGGAGACGAACGAGAGGTAATTTCGGATGGATTTAGGGTGGAGGCCCTTGGTGGCGTCTTTCTCATTTGCTCCCGGCTCAGACAGGCCGGAGATAAACTTCTGAAGCTGCCGCGCGGTGATCTTGTCGATGTAGAGATGTCCCGGAGCCGGATAAGCTAACGCAGAAATCTTCTGCCAGCTTCACCTATATTGCAATACAAATTCAACCGTGTATTCATCAACAACTTTAGCCTCTTTTACCGCAGAAAAGAGATAACCAAAGCCTTCGCCAAGTGTAAGCATACGTGTCATCGTATTGAGCGAAAGCTGACCGACAACACAACAAGTCCGCGCAAAGATAGAAAAGTCAACAGAAACTGCCGCGAACCGTGAAAGCAAAATTATTCAAAGAAAATCTCAACAAGTCCCGCCCATGTATCAAAAGTCAGCGGACTGCGTTTTGGTGGGGTAGGCATTTTTTGAGAAAAACACTTCCAAAACAGCCGTTAAGTTAGGAAATGGTCAGCGTTTCAACAAGTCTGTAAAGCGCCCCAAAAATCAGCTGAAATCCGCAGAAAGCGCGATAGTCCCTAAAATCTCAACATTTGCGCGGAATGTATCAGAAATCAACCGATTTTTACAAAAAACGGAATAGTGTTATTTTTGACCGCGCTTAACTTAACATCCCATAGCGGAAAGACTTTCGAGTGACGTATAGGGACATATCGGAAGAAAAGCTGACCGATCTCACAACAAGTCCGCGCATAGATACCGAAATCAGCGAAAACTACCGCAAACCAGCAGAGCGAAATCATTCCAAGGAAATCTCAACAAGTCCTGTCAATGCTCTGAAAATTCCATCACGGGTTTTCTGCGGTCCATCTTTTTATTGCTCTGTATGGAAACGCATGATATGATGGATTTGGCAGCGGTGAAAGAAACCGGAAAATCAAAATTTGTATCAGCGTAAGAAGGAGAGCAATATCATGTTCAGAACAATTCGTAAAAAGAAAAATGAAATCAGCATCGACACGGCAAAGGCTCTTTTGCAGTCCAGCCGACGTGGCGTTCTTGCCGTAAATGGAGATGACGGATATCCCTATGCAATTCCTATCAACTATGTCTACGATAACGATGCGCAGAAAATTTATTTTCATGGAGCACGTGCAGGCCATAAAGTAGATGCACTGCGTGCCTGTGACAAAGTATGTTTCACGGTATATGGAAATGAAACCATCAAAGAAGAAGATTGGGCACCGTTTGTGCAGAGCGTTGTGGTATTCGGCAGATGTCACCTCGTAGAATCCGGTGCAAGAGCAACAACTCTGTTAAAACGATTTGCAATGAAATACTATCCCAGCGAACAGTTAGTTGATGAGGAAATTGCCCACGCAGGAAAGGCTGTGCAAATTTTTGAAATAGAAGTGGAGTACCTCAGCGGCAAGGAAATACAGGAACGATAAATCTTGATTTGATGAAGTACAAGGCCATCTTCGAGCGCAACGCCGACCGTCTTGTGAACGCCAACGCCATTTACGAGGGACAGGTCATCGTCCTGCCCGCGAAGTAAGCACAAGCAAACCACATAACGAAAGCATAAAAAATGCCCACCTCGATTTTTCGAGGTGGGTATTTTTTCGTGTGCGCGGATTTGCTTAACTTAATGACATTGGGCGGCCGGATGGCTGCTTCGTCTCCTGACGTTTTGTCGGGGCGCGATGGCGCCTGTATTGCCGCCGCTCCTCCCAAACATACTCTGTCCCTGAATACAAGCTCTGCGCCGCAGGCTACGGCTCCGAGAACCGCTCGTTCTCCGACTCCGCCGCGTCGGCGGCGCGGCGCTCCGTCTCCGCAAGGGCGGCGCGGTGACCGGTGAGCGCCGCAAAGGGCGCGAACTGCGCCGCGCGGTCGCGCATGGGCATCCGCGGATGCGTCTGCGGCTCGGGATGCGGCAGGTCGATGATATCGTCGTATTTTCCGCTCATGCCTTGTGTCCTCCGATCTGGCGGTTCCGCTCGCGTGCGGTCGCCCCGTCAAGGTAGCTGCCGCCGCTGAGGATGGCATTTTTACCGTACTTTTTCTTAATGTCCAGCAGGGCCTCCTGAATCCGGCGCTCCCGCTCCTGCTTGGCTTCCTCCTGCCGAAGCTGCCGCTCCCGCGCCGTGGGATCGTCAAAGAGGCTGAACTGTACCGGCTGCTCCGGCTCGCGCAGGATATCCTCCTCGCGCATGAGCCGGTTGGCGGTGACGGTCAGACGGCGGACCGTCAGCTTCGGGTCGGCCTTTTCGTCATAGATGCCGAGCACGGCGTCCACGATGCGGCGCACCGAGGATGTTTTCTGCCCCAGCGTCGCTGTGCCGTGCGCGTGCTTCGGAATTTTTCGGCCGTAAGGGTCGAGCACCGTCTCGCCGCGGTAGCTGCCGCTTGCCGTGATTTCAATGTCATATCCGACCGTCAGTGTGAGCTGGTCGGTCACGAGCTGTTTTTCCAGCAGCTCCAGCGCGACCGCCTCGGCCATCTCCCGCACGACGAGCCGCGCCTTGTCATAGGGATAGGGGCATTGCAGCACCTGACCGGAGCTGATGCTGTTCGTTTCCGGCCGGTAGGCCTTGATGTCCGCCATGCGGCACGGCTCCCAGCCCCAGGCGTGGTCGATGAGCAGCTCGGCATTGACGCCGAAGAGCTTGTAGAGAAGTCCCTCGTTATAATACTCGTTCGGCTTCCCGATGGAGCAGCGCGCGACGTCGCCCATCGTATACAGCCCGTGCTCCTCCAGCTTTTTCGCATAGCCGCGGCCCACGCGCCAGAAGTCCGTCAGCGGACGGTGCTCCCAAAGCAGCGCGCGGTAGCTCCGCTCGTCAAGCTGCGCGATGCGCACGCCGTTCTCGTCCGGCGGAACGCGCTTAGCCATCATGTCCATGGCAACCTTGCAGAGATAGAGGTTGCTGCCGATGCCCGCCGTCGCCGTGATGCCCGTCGTGTGCAGCACGTCGAGGATCATGGCCCTCGCCAGCTCGCGAGCGGTCGTGCGGTAGGTCTCCAGATAGCCGGTAACGTCCATCAGCACCTCGTCGATGGAGTAGGTGTGGATATCGTCGGGCGAAATATACTTTAGGTAGATGCCGTAGATCTGCATACTGACCTCGATGTATTTCGCCATGCGCGGCGGCGCCACCAGATAGTCGACCGCGAGGGACGCGTCGGCCTTCAGCGTGAGGTCGTCCGCGCTCTTTCCGGTCAGCCGCCCGCCCGGCGCGCGGCGCTGCCGTTCGGCGTTGACCTGCCGCACACGCTCGACCACCTCAAAGAGCCGCGCACGGCCCGGGATGCCGTAGGCCTTCAGCGCCGGCGACACCGCGAGGCAGATGGTCTTTTCCGTGCGGCTCGGGTCTGCCACCACAAGGTTCGTCTGCATCGGGTCCAGGCCGCGCTCCATGCACTCTACGGACGCGTAATACGACTTGAGATCAATGGCGATATAGGCCCGCTCGTTTTGCGGCATGGCGCAGCCCTCCCCTCTGTCGGACAGTATACCACAACGTTTAAATTAGAACAAGAGTTTTATTTTGTAATATTTTAGCGCCGGAAGTATCGTTCAGCGGGTGAGGGCGTCGAGCTCATCGACCAGCTCGCCGAACATGGCGAGCGCGGCGTCGACCGGCGCGGGGGTGCTCATATCCACGCCCGCGAGCTTCAGAAGCGAGATAGGGTCGGTGCTGCTGCCGCCGGAAAGGAAGCGCTTGTAGTCCGCAACGGCAGGCTCGCCCTCGCGCAGGATGCGATCAGCCAGAGCGACCGCGGCGGAGAAGCCGGTGGCGTACTGGAACACATAGTAATTGTAATAGAAGTGCGGGATGCGCGCCCACTCGAGCGCGATCTGCGCGTCGCTGATCATGTCGGGGCCGAAGTAGAGGCGGTTGAGCGCGAGGTATTTTTCGTCCAGCGCGTCAGCGGTCAGTGTCTCGCCGCGCTCTGCCATGCGTCCCAGCTCGCGCTCGAACTCGGCAAACATCGTCTGACGGTAGACCGTGCCCTTGAACTGGTCAAGGAAATGATTGATGAGGTAGGCCCGCTCGCGCCTGTCGGTGCTCTTGCGCAGCAGATGCCGCATGAGCAGCACCTCGTTGCAGGTCGAGGCGACCTCGGCGACGAAGATGACGTAGTCGCTCGTGCAGACGGGCTGATGCTTGCAGCTCAGATAGCTGTGCATGGCGTGGCCCATCTCGTGCGCGATGGTGAACTGGCTGTCGAGGTCGTCGGTCTGATTGAGCAGAACATAGGGGTGCGGGCGCGCGATGCCGGAGGAGTACGCGCCGCCGCGCTTGCCGACGTTGGGGTACACGTCGAGCCAGCGATGGTCGAAGCCCTCGCGCAGCATGGCGGTATAATCCTCGCCGAGCACGGCGAGCGCGTCGAGCACGGTGGCCTTCGCCTGCTCAAAGGGGATTTTCTCCGCCACATCGGGGACAATGGGCGTATAAACATCATACATGTGCAGCTCGTCTGCGCCGAGCAGACGGCGGCGCAGGGCGACATAGCGGTACATCTTGTCGAGGTTCGCGTGGACGCTCTCGATGAGACTGTCGTAAACGCTCACCGGCACCTCGGTCGCGTCGAGCGCGGCGTCGAGTGTGGAGGGGTACCTGCGCGCGTTTGCAAAAAAGCGGAGTTGCTTGAACTGCGCGTCAAGCGTCGCGGCGAGCGTATTGCGATAGCCGCCGAGCGTTGCGTAGTAGGTCTCAAACGTATTGCGCCGCAGCGTGCGGTCGCCGCTCTGGAGCAGGGGAACAAAGGTCGCATCGGTCAGCGGCTGCTCCGCGCCCGCGCCGTCGGTCACGGCGGGAAAGCGGAGGTCGGCGTTGTGGAACACGCCGAAGATGGCGTCGGGGCTGTCGGCCATCTCGCCGGCATTCGCCAGCAGCGCCTCGCACTCCGGGGAGAGGATGTGCGCCCTGCGGCGGCGGACCCGCTCGATGGGACGGCGATAGGTCGCCAGCTCCGGCTGCTCGGCGTAGAAGCGCGTGAGCGTTTCATCGCTGAGTGCAAGCAGCTCGCTCGCGGCAAACGCGCCTGCGCCGGAGAGCGTGACGGAAAGGCTCAGCGCCTTGCCGCGCAGGTCCTGATAAAAGCCGTTCGAGGTATCCTCGTCCGCCTTGCAGTTGGCGTAGCCGTAGAGCCGGCCGACGCGGACGTTCAACTCATCGTCGAGTCGGAAATAGGCCAGCAGCGTCTCCGCGCTCTCACCGAGGCGGCCCTGATAGGCGGCGACTGCTTCGGTATAGGGCCTGAGCGCTTCGTACTCGGCCCTCCACGCCTCGTCCGAGGGGAAGATGTCGGTGAGATCCCAGGTAAACTCGGCAGCGACCTCGCTGCGCTTGCGAATCGGCTTAGACATAAAATAACCTCCGTCGGGGAAAATTTCTTGTCCCTATTATGTGCAAAAAAGCCGCGGCGCGCAAGCCTTTTTTAGCGCACGCCGCGGCAAATTTCGCTTTCGCTTACCACAGCCCGGCGGTGAATCGGATCCCGTCGCCGCGATCCGGATGCGTTTTCCGGAAAACGCTTGACTTTTACGCATCAAAGCTTTAGAATGACAAAGTCCTGACCGCTGCGGGTCGGGGCTTTGCTATGATTACGGAAGGAAGCGGGCCGCCTTGCCGGGATGCGGACGGCCCAAGGGGAGAACACCATGAAGCACACGAAAAACACAAAGAGCTTTGCCAGCCGCTGGGGCTTTATTCTGGCCTCGGTCGGCTCGGCGGTCGGCATGGCAAACGTATGGGGCTTTCCCAACAAGATGGGCAGCAACGGCGGCGGGGCCTTTTTGCTGATCTACCTGCTGTTCGTGTTCATTTTCAGCTACGTCGGCCTGCCGGCGGAGTTTGCGATGGGCCGCCGCGCGGCGACCGGCACGCTGGGTGCCTATGAAAATGCCTGGGCCACGCGCGGCAGGAGCGCGGGCAAGGCCGGCGGACTGCTCGGCTGGCTGCCGCTGGCGGGCTCCATGTGCATCGCCATCGGCTACGCCGTCATTGTGACCTACATCCTCAAGGCGCTGGCGGACTCGCTCCTCGGCACGCTCATGACGGCGGACACCGCCGCGTGGTTCGGCGCCTTCTCCGGCACGCCCTACTCGGTCATTCCCTATCACATCGTCGTGGTCGTCGGCACGCTGCTGACGCTCTTCCTCGGCGCACACAGCATCGAAAAGACCAACAAGGTCATGATGCCGCTCTTTTTCCTCATCTTCCTCGTTCTGGCGGTGCGCGTGGCGCTGCTGCCGAACGCGGCGGAGGGATATCTTTTCATGTTCACCCCGCGCTGGGAGGCTCTGACCGACCCGATGATCTGGATCTGGGCGATGGGGCAGGCGTTCTTCTCGCTGTCCGTCACCGGCAGCGGTATGATCGTCTACGGCGCATACCTCTCCAAGGACGAGGACGTGGTGGACGTCGCGCAGCATACGGCGCTCTTTGACACCATTGCCGCCGTGGTCGCGGCACTGGTCATTATCCCCGCCTGCTTCTCCTACGGACTGGACGTCGGCGCGGGCCCGAGCCTGCTGTTCGTCACGCTGCCGACCATCCTGCAGGATATCCCGCTCGGCCGCCTGTTTGCCATCATTCTCTACGTTGCGATGATCTTCGCGGGCGTCAGCTCGCTGCAGAATATGTTCGAGGCCGTCGCGGAATCCCTGATGCACAAGTTCCCCAGGCTCAGCCGCACGGCGGTGCTGGTGATCCTGTGCGTGGTGTGCCTCGGCTTCGGCATCGGCATGGAGACCATCGACAAGTGGGGCCCCTGGATGGATCTGGTGTCCATCTACATCATCCCCATCGGCGCCACCCTGGGTGCCGTGTCCTGGTTCTACGTGATGAAAAAGGACGAGCTCCTCTCCGCCATCAATACCGGCAGCGGCAGACAGCGCGGCACCCTTTGGTACAGCGTGGGGCGCTATGTCTACGTGCCTCTCGCGGCCATTCTTTGCTGCGTGGCGCTTTTCATGCACGTGGCCTTCTGAAAAACAGACCGGGCGGGGGAGACCCGCCCGGTTTTTGGATGAAAATCCGCCGAAATCCGTTGACAAATCCGGGGAAACGGATATAATAGTCAGGTAATCGGAAAAGACGCTGCGAACAAGTCAGCTTCACGGATCCGGCTCAGCGAGAGGGGAGAGGGTGCGAGCCCCTTGCCAAGGCCGTGAAGCAGCCCCTTGGGAGCGCTCCGTGAGGAACGGATCGGTTCATCCCCGTTACCGGATGGCGTAAGATGCCTCCCTGTGGGAGGATAATTAGGGTGGTACCGTGAAGCCATGCTTCGCCCCTATTCGTGGGGGCGGAGCATTTTTTGTTGGAAAGGGGAGACCCCATGGCAAGAAAGATCATCGACATGTCTCAGAGCCCCCGGGCGGGGCAGTTTGACTACTTCTCCGCCATGGCGGACCCCTGGGCGGGCGCCACTGTGATGGTGGACATCACGGACTTCCTGCCCGCCATCCGGGAAAAGGGCCTGCCCTTCTTCCTGAGCTTCCTCTTCGCGGTCTCCCGGGCGGGCAATGCCGTGCCGGAGCTGCGCCGCCGCCTGCTGCCGGACGGCACAGTGGTGGAGTACGACCTCTGCCAGCCCTCCTACACCGCCATGAAGCCCGACGGCGCCTATGTCTACGTGGACGTGGACGGCGGCATCGCCGACATCCGCGCGTTCTGCGCCCAGGGCAAGGCCAACCAGGCCGCCGCTATCGAAAAGGGCGTCCTGGCGGAAGGGGGAGACGTCCTGGACCACTTCTTCATCTCCAGCGTCCCCTGGCTCCCCTACGTGCAGATCAAGCTTCCCGGCGGTATGCCGGGGGACAGCCATCCCCGGATCTCCTGGGGCCAGTACCGGGAGGAGAACGGTAGGGTCCAGATCCCTGTGACCCTCTACGTCCACCATGCTCTCGCCGACGGGCTGCACATTTCCCGCTTTTTTGAAAACCTCCGGCGCGAGCTGGATGCCATCACCAACAACAAAGAAATTTGACGAATAAAGGAGAGTAACCACCATGTCCCATCCTTACTACGGCCTCAACGAACTGCGGGAGATGTTCCTCAGCTACTTTGAGCAGAAAAACGGCCACCTGCGCCTGCCCAGCTTTTCCCTGATCCCCCAGAACGACAAGTCCCTGCTGCTCATCAACGCCGGTATGGCTCCCATGAAGCCCTGGTTCAAGGGGGAGGAGGAGCCTCCCCGCCGCCGGGTCTGCACCTGCCAGAAGTGCATCCGCACCGGCGATATCGAGAACATCGGCCACACTGACCGCCACGGCACCTTCTTTGAGATGCTGGGCAACTTCTCCTTCGGCGATTACTTCAAGAAGGAAGCCATCACCTGGTCCTGGGAGTTCCTGACCGAGGTGGTGGGCCTGGAGAAGGACCGCCTCTATCCCTCCGTCTATCAGGACGATGACGAGGCCTTCAACATCTGGCATGAGCAGATCGGCATCCCGGAGGACCGCATCTTCCGCTTTGGCAAGGAGGATAACTTCTGGGAGCACGGTGCCGGTCCCTGCGGCCCCTGCTCCGAGATCTACTATGACCGCGGCCCTGAGCACGGCTGCGGCAAGCCCGGCTGCACCGTGGGCTGCGACTGCGACCGCTATATCGAGGTCTGGAACAACGTCTTCACCCAGTTCGACAAC
>ERZ826220.1372-NODE-1372-length-24494-cov-5.731126_pt1 | contig 24494 bp, 21 predicted proteins | sample MGYA00519927_ERZ826220 | MGnify/ENA primary metagenome ERZ826220 (study PRJEB31778, sample SAMEA3449225) | human gut metagenome | biome: human gut; feature: human-associated habitat; material: faeces | place: United Kingdom | collected 2010/2012 ... | reverse complement strand
GCGGTGGATCCATCACGGCACTTCCGATCATCGAGACACAGGCAGGTGATGTATCTGCATACATTCCTACCAACGTAATTTCCATCACAGACGGTCAGATTTTCCTGGAGAGTGATCTGTTCTTCTCAGGTATGCGTCCGGCAGTTAATGTTGGTCTTTCCGTATCCCGTGTTGGTGGTGCCGCACAGACCAAGGCTATGAAGAAAGCTTCCGGTAGTGTACGTATCGATCTGGCGCAGTACAGAGAGATGGAAGTGTTCACTCAGTTCAGTTCTGATCTGGATGAGGCCACAACTGCACAGCTGAAATACGGAAGCTGTCTGATGGAGCTTCTGAAACAGCCGCTTTGCAGTCCGTTAAGTCTTCATCAGCAGGTAATTACTCTCTGTGTTGCGACTCACAAGCTGATGGTAGATGTAGAAAAGAAAGAGATCAAGAAATATCAGAAAGATCTTCTGGAGCGATATGGTATTTTTGCAATAGAAGGCAGTTATGAATCCGGAACAATGTCTGAAGAAAATATTTTAAACCGACTGTCCTTTTACGGGGCAGAAAATATAGAAACAGAGATTGCGGCAATCCGTTATCTGACAGACCAGAATGGGAAAGAATTTCTGCGGCAGGCGGTGGAATACGAGAAAATGAAGACAGGAGCTGCGGCGATAGAGAATCTGACGGGAAAGGTATCCGAATGGAAGGAGCAGGAACTGAAAGCAAATGAATATGGGAAAGAGAATATAGAGACGAGTAAAGAACTTGACCAGATGCTGGAAAGTGAAAAAGAAGAACTTCCTGCAGAAAATAATCCATTGGCGGATATTGTGGATATACAGGCGCAAGCACTGTTAAATCTGGTCAGCCCGGAAGGATTTACGCTGTCATCGAAAGCTGTAAAGTCAGAAGAGACTGTATCGAACCGAAAGCTCAGGCAGGGATACGGAACCATGAAGGAAAAAGATAATGGAGCCGGAGATACCATTTTTTTCAATCTGTACCTTATAGATAAGTTTGGCAATGCTGCAAATAAGAAAAAGAATACGGTACTGGACTATGAGATGGAGTATTTGTTAGGAGGAAAGGCGAGCGACAAGGACAATCTGGAATATGTGATCGGGAGAATCCGAATCCTTCGATTTGCAGTGAATTATGGATATTTGCTGACCGATAAGGACATGCAAATGGAGGTGGATACCCTTGCAACGACACTGAGTGCGGTGTTTCTTTCACCGGAGATCGGACCTGTGATCAAGCATGCGCTGCTTCTTGCATGGGCTTATGGAGAAAGCCTTACGGATGTTAAGACGCTTCTGGCAGGGAAGAAGGTTCCGGCTGTAAAGAGTAAGGAAAGCTGGAATCTGACGCTGGATGGTCTGCTTGAACTGGCAAAGAACAGAAGTATTCCGGAAGGGAAGGAGACAGAAGAGGGAAATTCTTATGAGCAGTATCTGCAAATGATGCTGGTTTTAAAATCAAAGGAAGAACTGTCGATGAGAGCATTGGATCTGGTGGAAATGAATCTGCGATCCGGAATGGAGAAAACGTTTTTCCGGGCAGATGCCTGCGTATCAGGAGCAGACTTTGACATGACATGTTATCTGAGAAGAGGAATCCGGTATCAGTATCATATTTTATATCAATATCAGTAACAAAAAATGAAAATGTTAGGAGGTGGATACAGGTGTCTTTTCTGAGGACAATCGAAATAATAAATAAAATTCCTTTGATGATGTATAGAAAAATATTGAATTACAAACACATATTTGATATTCGCAGAAAGGAGGAAGGATTTGATTTTCTACCTGATTTGATCGCCATATCTTGTGTCAAAGAAAAGGCATCTGTATCTGCCTCGGTAACAGTAGAAGCTGTACTTTGTGTTCCGCTGTTCCTATATGCGGCGGTGAGTTTGATCTGGATGCTGGAGCTAAGAAGCATCCAGTCTGCAGTAAGATGCGGACTGCAGAGTGCAGGAAAGCAGGTGGCAGAGAGTTTTGCAGAAATTCCGGTGCTGAACCCGATAAGTCTGCATGCAGATCTTGTAAATGCGGTCGGGAAAGAAAGAATGGATCGAAGTATGATTGTTGGCGGAAGCGGAGGAGTCAGCTGTAAAAGATCCTCGGCGATACCGGGAATGGGAGTGCTGGAACTGACGGCAGAATATGAAGTAGAACTGCCGGTTCCTGTCTTTCATATTCCGGTACTGCATTATAAAGAAAAAATGAGGATGAAGACATGGACCGGTTATGTAAAGACCTACGAAGCAGGAATTGGAGATAATGAACTTGTATATGTGACAGAAACAGGGATCGTATATCACCGGAATTATCAGTGCACTTATCTGGAACCGTCCGTGCGCAGTGTTGCGAAAACACAGTTAGGGGAACTGAGAAACAGCAGTGGAGGAATTTATCATTTGTGTGAACGGTGTGGATGGATGCCGGGAAATGATGGCAACTGCTATGTCACAGATTACGGGGATCGTTATCATACTTCATTATCATGCAGCGGACTGAAGAGAAAAGTTTATACAGTTCCGCTGTCAGAAGTAAAAGGAAAAGGAGCATGTTCAAAATGTGGTGGAAAATAGCAAAATTGGCAGGATTATTTTTTTTAGGATTCGGAGCAGCACAGGATATAAAATATCAGAAAATCTCGACAGAATATTTGCTCGCAGGAAGCTGTGCGGCGATTCTGTACCGTGCGTTATTTGGACGAATGCATTGGAGTGTATGGGTTGCCGGACTGGGATGTGGAATTGTATTTCTCATGATATCGAAATGGTCACAGGAGGGAATAGGGTACGGAGACAGCTGGATGATCCTGAATATGGGTATTTTTCTTGGGATCTGGAATCTGCTTGGAATGCTGATGCTTGCATTTCTTGTGGCTGCGATGGCAGCAGGAGCAGGTCTTTGGAGCGGAAAATGGAAACGGACGACAAGAATGTCATTTTATCCTTTTCTTCTGATCGGCTATCTGGGGACATTTATATGGTAAAGCTAAAAGGAAGTACAGTAGTTGAGATGGCGTATCTGATGCCGGTAGTATTGCTTTGTTGGATGGCAGTCATTTTCGCACTTTTTTATTACCATGATAAAAATATTATCGGTGGGGCGGCATATGAGACTGCGATTGTCGGAAGTGAAGAATGGCGATGGAAAAAGGAAATAGAAGATGGAAAAATGGAGCAGTATTTTCAGAAAAGAATTGAAAACAAACTGATATTTTTTGATGCAGTATCGGTGGAAACTGCGGTAGTAAAAGATGAATTTGAAGTGACAGCAGGAGCGCAAAAGAGAAAAATGCGCGTATCTGTTAAACGCAGTGCGGCGCTGACCGTGCCAGAGGAAAAAATACGCAGGAAAAAAGTATTGCAGGAGATTGTAGAAAGGGACCAGGAGGAATGAGAGAAGAGTACGAAAGAGATTTACATCATGCCTGGATGATTCTGGAAACAGATGAGCTATATAAAGAAGATTATCAGATGCGGATGCTGATGGAAAATGCGATTCCCGGACTCTTGTCGGTAAGAGGGCAGGGAAAAGATGATAAAAGCCAGTACCGCTACGAGATCAGTGGGAAGATATCCGTGAAGGCAAAGGGAGAAAAAGAGCACTGGAAATTTGCAGATCTGGAAAAATTTATGAGACAGTTTATCCAGGTGCTTTATGCAGTGAAGAATTATCTGCTGGACGTGAACTGTCTGAGCCTGGATCCGGGACATATTTATGTATCGGATGAAATTTATTACTTTTGTTATTGTCCGGGACTGGAAGGTAATATTCTGGAAAAGTTTCATGAGCTTACAGAGTATTTTGTCAGGGAGACAGATTATGAACAGAAAGAGGCAGTCTATCTGGCATATGAATTACATAAGGCTTCAATGGAAGAAAATTATAATATTGAGTATGCGCTGGAGCGGATACTGGAGAAAAAGGAGAATGAAATGGAGAGTATACAGCCGGAGAAAAAAGCAGGATATGATCTGCAGGAGGAACTGATCCTGGATGACTGGATTGCAGAACAGGAAATGAAAGGGCAGGTTGTAAAGGACAGGCAGAGCGTCTGGGGATTTCTGAATCAGCGCCTTCAGAAACGTAGAAAAAAACGGGAATCCCAATGGGATGAGATAATGGCGGATGATTCAGAGGAATAAGTAAGATAGGACATGTTTTTCTTTTTACTACATTTTCCAGTTTATGGAAAGAAGTACTTGTAAAACAATTACGTGTTTTTTATAATAAAAATGATTATGTAATTGGTAACAAAAGCAAAAAAGAAGTGCCTTTTCCACAGGAGGAAGTAACTGTTACTGTTCCGGCGTGAGCTGTGATTGTCCGGTTGACAATGGCAAGACCAAGACCGGTGCCGTCTGGTTTGTAAGTGACAAAAGGATCAAAAATCGTGTCGAGATATTCCGGTGAGATTCCACATCCGGTATCAGATATGGTAATCTGAAGCATTTGATCTTTGAGGACTGCTTCCAGACGGATTGAACCGGCAGACGAAATGGCTTCACGGGCGTTTCTTAAAAGGTTGAGAATCGCTTCATGCAGCTTTAATCTGTCGGCCGTCAGAGATGGAAGATCAGGGGCTATCAGAGAAGAGAATCCAATGTCGGTATCTACGCAGGAGGCGGCAAAGGACAGGCAGATCTGTCCCAAAAAGTCCTGTGCAGAAAACGTGCTCAGATGCAGATGTTCACTGTTATTATAGGCAGACAGCTCCTGCAGCAGAGAGATTGTGTATTCGATGTCTTCGCGAAGCTCTGACCAGTGGCTGAAATCTCTGGTTTCAGGGTGACTGGACTCTATGAGCTGAAAGGTACTGTAGATCAGCGTCAGTGGATTGCGAACTTCATGACTGATCTTGCTGATTGTATATTGCTGTGAATCCAGGAGTTTCTGAAGTAATTCACGAATTTCCGGACTGGAATTCATAAGCTGATGTAACTTTTCATAATCATTTGCAGTAAATGGCATGGTAACGACCATCCTTTCCATGATATAAAGTAGTTGTAGTTTATCATTGAAAGTCTGGTTCGTAAACAAATTCGAGATTAATCGAAGAAAATGTAGAAAGAAGGAAAAAACATGAGGGATGAGAACTGTATTTTTTGTAAAATCGCAAATGGAGAAATTCCATCTGCAACCATATATGAGGATGATGATTTCAGAGTAATTCTGGATCTTGGACCGGCGACAAAGGGACATGCACTGATCCTGCCAAAAGAACATGCGGCAGATATTTATTCTATTGATGAAGAACTGGCAGGAAAAGCATTTAAGCTTGCAAAGAAGATCACAACAAGATTAAAAGATGTACTTGGATGTGACGGATATAATATCGTACAGAATAACGGGGAAGTGGCCGGTCAGACCGTATTCCATTTCCATATGCATCTGATTCCGAGATATAAAAATGACAAGAGCGGATTCGGCTGGAAACCGGGTAAACTTACAGATGAAGATCGGGATGAAATCCTGGAAAAACTGAAAGAAAAATAAAATAGTGAGGTACTGGAGTGAGTTTTCAGAATAAGAATAAAAAGGAATTCGAGAACGTGTACCATAAAAATAAGTTCAACGTTTATCGGATAGCAATGGATTATTCTGGCAGTCACAAAGAGTCAGCGGAAGAGATATTCCAGGAGGTTTTTCTAAAACTATATACACACTTTGATACAGTGGATGAAGAATACATGGCAGCATGGCTGGTAACAACAACGAAAAATACAGCTATCAATTATATGAAGAAGCGGGCAAGAGAATGTCCGAAGGCAGATATTGAGCTGTTTTCGGATCTGTACTCGAAGGAATATGCGGAAAGTGCAGAGGAGCATGTATTCCACAAAATTTTACAAAAAGAAAAAGTGGGTTATGGATGGACGATTCTGGATGCATTGTACGAAGAAAATGAAAACTGGTACGAAGCAATCACCATGGTTTACTGTCTGGAGAGAAAACAAAAAGATGTGGCTGAATCTATGGGGATCAGTATCCAAGCACTGACGGGTGTACTGTACAGAGCAAGAAAATGGATAAAGATACATTACAATTCTGATGATTACACAAAATAGCACCGATGGATATGTAAAGAAAACAGGTGTCATTCCGGCACCTGTTTTTGAACAATGTAAATAACTGTTGTTAAAAAATTATTTGGAAGCAGCATCTTCGATCAGACCGATAATTGTCTTGATCGGATCCTGCTGAGAAGACTGATTCATTGCATTTATGAAGTCTTCACGGGAATCATAAAGCTTGTGGACAGCTGCGAGAAGCTTTTCATCTGTAAGCTCTTCTTCTTCCATAACCATACTGAATCCCTGACGTTCAAAAGAACGGGCATTCAGAATCTGGTCACCACGGCTTGCATTAGCGGAAAGTGGAATCAGAAGATTTGGTTTGCGAAGAGCAAGCAATTCGCAGATTGCATTTGCACCTGCTCTTGAGATTACAACATCGGCAAGGGCGAAGAGATCTTTCAGTTCATCCTGAATATATTCAAACTGAACATAGTTGTTCAGGCCGGTGAGCTTTTCATCGAGCTTGCCTTTACCACAGAGATGAACAACCTGGAAATCTTTTAACAGTTCAGGAAGAATCTTGTGTACTGCATTATTGACTGCGACTGCGCCAAGACTTCCTCCGACGATCAGGATAACTGGTTTTACTTCCTTAAAACCACAGAAAGCGCGGGCTTTTTCTTTATCTCCGGTGAAAAGCTCCTGACGGATAGGGGATCCGGTAAGGACAGCTTTATCCTGAGGAAGGGAACTTAAAGTTTCCGGGAAGTTACAGCATACTTTTGCAGCTGAAGGAATGGAAAGCTTATTAGCCAGTCCCGGAGTCATATCCGATTCGTGAATGATAACAGGAACATGGTTCTTCTTTCCGGCAATAACAACAGGAACACTTACAAATCCACCTTTTGAAAAAATTACATCCGGTTTTAACTGTTTGATCAGACGGTTGGCTTCACTGAAGCCTTTCAGGACGCGGAACGGATCCGTAAAGTTCTGAAGGCTGAAATACCGGCGGAGCTTACCGGAAGAGATACCATGATATGGAATTCCCTGCTGTTCAACCAGTTGCTTTTCCATACCGTTGTAAGAACCGATGTAATGTATGTCATACTGCAGTTCCCGAAGACGGGGAAGCAGTGCAATATTAGGTGTAACATGTCCGGCAGTACCTCCGCCGGTCAGAATGATGCGTTTCATAATAAAAATCCTCCCATTGATGGTGCGAATTAAGATTCGCAGTTGATACAGGCAGAGAGACTGCCCTGATATCATAATATTAAACAGGTGAAGGAAAAAGGTCAAGTTAAAGGGAAAAGAAATCCAAAAGAATGAGGTTTAAAATGGAAAAACATGAAGATAATCTGGATAAGCTTTTAAAAGCTGAACTGGAAAAAGAAGCCGGGGAAATCATGGAAGAAATGGACTCGGACGAATCACTGCAGGACATTTCCTTTCCAGAAGACCTGGATGAAAAGATGTGGAGTAAAATCCAAGAATATGAAGAACAGCAGAAAGCATATGAAAAACTGTCAGATGCCGACAAGGAGGCAATCCGTCTCGGACGAGAGGTTCAGGCGCTTCGCGGAGGGGAGGATACGAAGGATCATCTTAAGAAAGATGTGGAGAGTGACAGTTATATAGATAATGTTGTGCCAATTGAGCATGTGAAGCATGAAACAGATAATAAAGCAAGTGACGACGGTACGAACGGAGAGACCGAGAAGGAAGCCGGGAAGAAGAAAGTTAAGAAGAGAAAACGGCACTGGAAGGCATATGGAATCGTGGCGATCGTGGCTGTGCTTGCTATGATGTGGAGTATGGTGAGTATTGGTGGGACGCCGTTCTTTGGCAGGGTGTTGAATGATATTATTGGTGATAGAGAAATGGTGAAGGTTAATACGGAAAGGGAGGATGGGAATAAAAATGAAGTTGCTGGTAATACTGAAGAGCAGACATATGAAGAAATAAAAGAGAAGTTTGGTGTGGATGTTGTCAGATTAAAGAGAAATTCGACTGGAATGGCTTTGATACAGAGTGATATTGATGAGATGTTAAAAAGAGTCTGTTTAATTTATAAAGATAATAATACAGTTATTCAATACCAGATGGAAATCCAAAGTGAGAATAAATCATATGCATATGATATTGAGGATAAAAAGGTAAAAAGGACACAAATAACGGTTGATGGAAATAAGATAGATGTCATCCAGTATGAATTAGAGGATGGAAATGAAGAAAATGTAGCTCGGTTTTCATATGAAGACGTATTTTATACAATAAATGCGACAATGAAAGAAGCAGATTTTAAAGAACTTTTAAATAATTTGTATTTTTTTTAAAAATGGCGTGAGTTTTTGGCTTCTCGATTGTTAATATAGTGTAGAGAGGAGGCGAAATGTGACAAAACGCAAAATTTTATCGCTGGTTATAGCAATGGTTATGGTTTGTGCATTGCTTATCGGCACACAAAAAAATGTTCAGGCAGCAGATTTGCCAAAATGTGTTGATGGTTCTTACTTAACAAATGATGATTCATCAGAAGTAACGGTTGACCCAATGAGCAGAGGCATATACTTGAAAAGTGGATCTTCTAATATTGTAAGAGCAGGAACAGGAAAAATTAGCGCTGGAGGAAACACGGTAGGACAGAAAACGGTTTCCAAAATCACGGTAGATGTAACTGTAGAAAGACTGGTAAACGGAAAATGGGGATATTATACTTCATGGACTGCGACAAATTATAATTCAATTTATGTAAGTTCAAGCAAGACATTATCTGTACCAACGGGATACTATTACCGAGTATATTGCACCCATTATGCAAATTCAGACGTAAGTGGTTCGTACACAGACGGCATTTACATCTAAAAATCACAAACCAAACATCCCAACCCCTTACCCACGCTAACCCACCCCGCACCACCAAACCAAAAATATTTTTTATAAAATATTCATACGACTATCAACCGGTGCGGCAGTTAGCGAAAGTAAGGACAAGGGAACAATATGAGGGAGGGAGATGGGAAGATTCCTTTTAACACCTGTCTGAATTGCAGGTTGATAAAGTTCAACATCTCCGGTCTTGCAGACTGACATGAGGGCGAACAGAACTGTAAAGACCACAACTAATAAACGTATTTTCTGATTGGACAGAAAGCATATGACCAAATAATACAACCCGGTCGCGAAGTATGTGAGTATGGAACATCAGAGCAAGCAAGAAGCCTAACTAATGTTAAACTGAATTAGACCAAAACAAGCAGGTCGGGATAATTCCTGACCTGCTTGTTTTGACGCAAAATTGCGAAAAAATTATTTGATTACTGGTTATTGCTTAAATATTCTTTTAAAGCAAGTGAAAGCTGATCCGGGCAGGATGTTGCTTTGTATCCGCATTTGATACCTTCGATACGTGAAATTGCTTCGTGAATATCCATTCCTTCAACGAGGCGTCCGATGCCCTGTAAGTTACCGTTACATCCGCCTGTGAACTCAACATTATGAATACGTCCAGCTTCATCTACTTCTAAGTGAATATTCTTAGAACAGACGCCGTGTGGTGTAAATTCCATGAGTATAGTCCTCCTTTATATTTATACTATTATTGTGCCTTATAAAATTGCTTCAATGATTATAACACAGCCTTATAAGAAAATGCTAGTGCATATTATAAGAAATCTGATATAATAGCTATTGTAATTTTGAAGGGAAATCTATAGATATAGATAAAAACAATATGTAGGAAAAACGGAGGATTTTCAAATGATAGGAATTATCGGAGCAATGGATGAAGAGGTTGCAATCTTAAAGGAATCGATGGAAGTTCAGGATACGATGGAACGTGCCGGAATGACTTTTGTCAAAGGTATTATGAGCGGCAAGGAAGTTGTAGTTGTAAGAAGTGGTATCGGAAAAGTCAACATGGGAATCTGCGCACAGATTCTGATTGACTGTTTTGGTGTGGATACGCTGATCAATACAGGTGTGGCAGGTTCTCTGGATGCAGATATCAACATCGGGGATATCGTGATTTCTACAGATGCAGTTCAGCACGACATGGATGTAAGTATGCTTGGCGATCCGGTAGGACAGATTCCGAGAATGGATACCTTTTCTTTCCCGGCAGATGAGAAGCTTGTGAAGCTGGCAGTGGAAGTAAACAAAGAAGTGAATCCGGACATTCAGACATTTACCGGAAGAGTGCTCAGCGGAGATCAGTTTATTTCCGGCAAGGAAAAGAAGGAATATCTGGTAAAGACATTTGATGGAAAGTGTGCGGAGATGGAAGGCGCAGCAATGGCGCAGACCGCATATCTGAATAAAGTTTCGTATGTCATTATTCGTGCAATTTCGGACAAAGCTGACAACAGTGCAACGATGGATTATCCGGAGTTTGTGAAGATGGCAATCACCCATTATGTAGGGCTTGTCAAAGGTCTTGTAGAAAGAATGTAATGCGTAAGGCAGCAAAGTAAAACAGAAAAGCAGCGTCATTTTCCAGACAGGATGTCGGATTGTGGCGAACGATTAGGGAATCCAAATTCGGAGGTTTACGGTATAATGACGGTAAATCTAAGAAGGAGGATTCTTTTTATGTTGGAAATGTTCGTGGTGAGAGAAACGGTATTTTTTCTGACGGGAGTGATGATCGGGATCGGCGCGATTGCAAGACTGATTACCGGGATTTCACTGAAAAAGCTGGTAAGAGCAGCAAGTAACATGAGTAAAAGCAATCATCCGCTGATGCGGCTTGTAAGGGCAAAATTTGAGCATGGGTGTATGGTGAGTGATAAAGTACAGAATGTTGGTGCATTTGTAGAGAAATATTTGTATGAATACCGGGTGCTTGGCGTGAGGCTACATACCTGGAGGCAGTGGGCGAAGGGGAGCATCTGGCTCTGCCTTATCTTTGGAGCCACAGGAACAGCGCTTGCTTATGCAGCGGGGGAGAGGGAACAGGGACTTTACAGATATGGTATTTTGGGCGGTATGGGAGCTTTGGCGCTCTTTCTACTCCGGATGCTTGCGGATGATGCCTATCAGCTGGAGGCAGCGAAAACCTATATGGTAGATTTTCTGGAAAATACATATGCTCATCGCTATGAGAAGACCAATCAGAAAGAAATCCAGGTTACGGTTCAGAGAGCGGATGAGATTCCGGAGAAAATGGATGCAGAGGAAAATGAAGCGGCGCATTCTGGTCAGGTGCAAAGACCATTTTCAGAAGAAACCGTGCCAGCAAGCGCAGCTACGGTAAATACGGTTTCTGCGAACGAAAAACGGTATACAGAAGATGGACAAATGCAGCAGACCGTGCAGACAGTAGCAAAAGTGGGACAGGCGAATGCAAATCAGGCTGATGAAATGCGGACGCAGCAGCCCGGAGCACGGATGGAAGATACAGCCGGTTCCAGATTTAAGCAGGAAGATACCGGCGAAAAGCTGGAGCCGACAAAAGAGGCAAGAATCCGGGAAATTCTGGAAGAATTCCTTGCCTGACTGGTGTGGATAATCGCGAGTTAAGTGAAATCTGTCCAGTATATAAAAAAGTCTTTTTCGGGTAAAAAATGATTTAAAAATATAAAATACCGATATGTGGAAAATCTGATTCCAGATATCGGTATTTCTATTATTATCGGGCAGGTGGTACACTTTTGCAGTTCACCGTTTTACAGAAAAAACACAGAATGAACACAGATTGCCCCCAGAAGTTTCACAAATCATCCGTATAATTGAAAAGCATGAAATTTTGTAGTCAGGAGGAACAACATTGATTGAGGTAAAAAATCTTGTAAAGAAATACGGCTCACATCTGGCTGTAGATCATTTGAATTTTACTGTAGATACCGGGCAGATCTATGGATTTTTAGGACCGAACGGTGCCGGAAAGTCCACAACGATGAATATTATGACAGGCTATCTTGGCGCCACAGAAGGTGAAGTGCTGATCAACGGGCACAATATACTGGAGGAACCGGAGGCAGCAAAAAAATGTATTGGTTATCTGCCTGAGATGCCACCGCTTTACACGGATATGAAGGTAAATGAATACCTGCGGTTCGTAGCGGAGCTGAAGAAGATCCCGAAAAAGGAACGGCAAGAGCAGATTGAGAAGGTCATGCTGATGGTGAAGATCATGGATGTACAGGACCGGCTGATCAAGAACCTGTCCAAAGGTTATAAGCAGAGAGTCGGACTTGCGCAGGCAATCCTTGGATTCCCGGAGATCATCATTCTGGATGAACCGACGGTCGGACTGGATCCGAAGCAGATCATTGAGATCCGTGAGCTGATCCGCGAGCTGGCAAAAGAGCATACCGTGATCCTGAGCTCGCACATTCTGGCAGAGATCCAGGAAGTCTGTGATTATATTATGATTATTTCCAAAGGGAAACTGGTGGCAAGTGATACACCGGAGAATCTGGAAAAGCTTCTGACGAATCAGCAGACGGTGGAAATTCTGGCAAAGGGAAATGAAGAGACGGTACGGAAAGTCATCGGCACAATCGGCAATGTGCAGAAGGCATCTGTGGAACACGGAAAAGAAGAAGGAACGGTAAAAGCGAGTCTGTTCCCGAAGGATGGAAAAGATATCAGGGAAACAGTATTTATGGCATTTGCACAGGAGGGCTGCCCGTTACTTATGTTGTATCACAGCCGCACGACGTTGGAAGATGTCTTCCTGGAGCTGACGCAAGGAAGCACACCTGCAGCAGCAAAAGCGATGAAGGACGGCGAAAAGAAAGGTTGGATGGTAAAGCGGCGCAAGAAAAATGCGCAGGAAGAGGCAGAAGAGAACGAGCTGACTGAGATGGATGAAGAGCCGGAAGAAAATGCCGTTCCGACAAGTGAGGATGAAAAGGAGGATCTCGAAAATGACAGCAATTTATAAGCGAGAATTAAAATCCTATTTTCAATCAATGACAGGCTATGTCCTGATCGCATTCCTTGTGATCTTCACGGGAATCTATTTTATGGCGTACAACTTAAATTCGGGATATCCCTATTTTTCATATGTTCTGATGAATATCAACTACGTGTTGATCATCATTATCCCGATGCTCACCATGCGTTCCTTTGCGGAGGAACGGAAGAACAAGACAGACCAGCTTCTGCTTGCCGCACCGGTAAAATTATTTGATATCGTGATGGGGAAATACCTTGCGATGGTGACGGTATTTGCGGTACCGTGCCTGATTTTTTGCATTTTCCCAATTATCATTAAGAGCTTTGGAACGGCGTATCTGAAGGTGGATTATCTGTCGATCCTGATGTTCTTCCTGCTCGGATGCGTGTATCTGGCAATCGGAATGTTTCTTTCGTCACTCACAGAAAGTCAGATCATTGCGGCAGTAACAACCTTTGGCGTTTTGCTTCTGATCTATCTCTGGGGAGGACTGATCGATTTCCTCCCGACATCAGCTACAAGCGGCATGATCGGTATTGTGGTATTCGTTACCATTGCGGCGCTGATCATTTACCGGATGACGGGAAACTGGATGATCGCAGGAATTATCGAAGCGATCGGAGTTGTTGCGGTTGTGATCGTAAGCTTTGTAAAATCTTCATTATTTGAAAATATTTTGGTCAACATCATGAAGAAGCTGTATCTTGCAGATGTATTTGACAACGTAGCATATAACAAGCTTTTCGATGTGAGTGGGCTGATCCTGTATCTGAGTGTGGCAGGTGTATTTATCTTCCTGACCATGCAGTCCATTCAGAAAAGACGTTGGAGTTAGGAGGGAGAAGACATGGAAAAAATCAAAAAAATGTTCAGCAGCAAGTCTTCCCGGAACGGAACTTACAGCGTAGGGCTTGCAGTGATCGTGATTGCAATTGCGATCGTGATCAATCTGGTGGCAGGACAGCTTCCGGAAAAAGTAAGAAATATTGATATCAGCAGCAACAATCTGTACGATATCAGCAGCGTGTCCACAAAAATGCTGAAGAAGCTGGATAAAAAAGTAGATTTGAAAGTGATCGCAGAACAGGATTCTGTGGATACCAGGATCAAGACTTTTGTGAAAAAATATGCGGCGCTTTCCGGCAAAGTAAAAGTGGAATGGGTGGACAGCGTACTGCATCCGTCCGTTCTTCAGAAATATAATACCGATGGGAATGTAATCGTTGTGTCCTGTGATGCAACCGGAAAGTCTACAACGATTTCATTTTCAGATATTATCCAGTCCGATTATTACTCTTATTATACGACCGGAAGTGCCAGTGAAAGTTCTTTCGACGGAGAAGGACAGCTTACCAGTGCGATCAATTATGTAACCAGCGAGGAAACAAGCAAGATTTACCGGACCAGTGGTCACGGAGAAGCGACATTTTCAAGTTCGGTAAGTGATCTGCTTACTAAGAATAATCTGGAGACGGAAGAAATCAATCTGAGTATGAATCCGGAAATCCCGGATGACTGTGACCTGTTGTTCCTCTATGCACCGACATCGGATATTACAGATGATGAAAAGACAATTATTGAGAAATATCTGAGTGACGGCGGAAAGGTTTATCTGATCCTTGGAGATACGACTTCAGACACACCAAATCTGGACGGAATTATGTCGGATTATGGACTGAAAAAAGTCAGCGGTTATATTGCAGATACCCAGAGATGCTACCAGGGAAATTATTATGCAATCTTCCCACAGCTTTCTCTGAGTGGTGACCTGGGAAGCGGCATCAGCAATCAGATGGTACTTCTGCTGAATTCACCTGGTATGGAGAAAACAGATACGGATAATGATAATCTGACGGTTACTCCATTTATGCAGACATCAGACAGTGGATATGCAGTGACAGAAAATGACCAGACACAGGGACAGTATATCCTGGGAGCCGTTTCTACCAATGCGATTTCTGCGGATTCTTCAGATTCGGACAGCGAGGATGAAGACGATAAGAGTGATGCAACGGATACAGACACAAAGACAGCAAGACTTACGGTGCTTGCTTCTGCATCTATGATCAGCTCGGATATCACAGATCAGCTGACGACACTGGATAACCTGACGTTGTTTGTAAATTCAGTGACAGAGAATTTTGATAATGTAAACAATGTTGCGATTGAAGCGAAGAGTCTTTCGACTGAGACCAACACACCGATGCATGCAGGTGCATTCAGCATCCTTGTGATCTTTATTATTCCGCTTGCAATTCTGATCCTTGGATTTGTGATCTGGATGAAAAGACGGAAAGCGTAAGCGGCAGGAGGAAAAAAGATGGAGAAAAAAACAAGGACAATAGGAATCCTTCTGCTCGTACTGCTTGTTCTGCTCATTACATTTTTCGAGCTGAAAAAATGGAATACATCTAAGTCAGAGGCAGAAGAGAAGAAAAAAGAAAATGCAGTGGTGCATATTTTTGAGACAGATTCGCTGGAGTCGATCGAGTATAAAGAAGCATCTGGGGAAGAAATGTCCTTTGTAAAAGAGGATGATACCTGGGAGTATGCGCCGGACACCACGATCGCACTGACGGAGAGCAGTATGCAAAATATGGAAGATGCATTTTCGGATATTCAGGCGGTAAAAGAGATCAAGAATCCGGATGCCCTTTCGGACTATGGATTTGATTCACCGGAATATAATCTTACGCTGACCGGAAAGGATGGCGAGGCACATAAATTTCTAATCGGGAATGCTTCCGGAGAAAATTATTATTTCATGGAAGATGGAACAGAAAAAGTGTACACGGTATCGGCAGATCTGATTTCGGAAATGGTATGGCAGCTTGCAGATGTTGCTGAAAAGGACAGCTTTGTAACAGTTACATCCGATAACTTTGTAAAAGAGACTGTGACAAAACCGGGTGACGAGGTAAAAACCTATGAAGCGGACAATGAGGATCAGGAAGATACTGTCACAAGTATTATGACAGCACTTTCCGGATTCTATTTTACAGATTGTGCAGATTATCATGTGACGGACGCGACGCTTGGCAATTACGGGCTTGCGGAAGATCAGCGGACGAAGGTGGAGCTGACTTACAAGGATACGTCGGATGATGATAAGGAAAAGACAGTTACATTCTATGTGGGAAGCAAGGACGACAGTGCGACCTACTATTATGTACAGATGGACGGTTCACAAAGAGTAAGCCGGGTACTGATCGATACGGTAGAGAAAGCGCTTGGATGGAAAGTGGACAGTAGTGCAGAGTAGAAGAATACAAAGAGAAAATTAAATAAATCTGCTAAGAAAGGAAAAGGGATGATGTCTTTTAGGAAAGGACAGAGTCCCTTTTTTGAGTGTACGTTTTTACAAATTTATCTGCAGGAATCATTGACGCTGAAAAACCAACAGTGATACTATACAGATAATACGGAAAAATGAACGTTATACAATACGGAATGAGGAGAAACGATATGCCAATCATATACAATGAAAAAACAAGAGAGTTTCATCTCTACAACCAGGAGATCAGCTATATCATCAAGATCCTTGACAACGACCAGCCGGGACAGCTCTACTATGGAAAACGCCTGACACACAGAGAAGATTTCAGCCATCTTTTTGAATATGCGATGCGTGATATGTCACCGTATGCTTTCGAGGGAAATTCTACATTCTCACTGGAGAATATCAAGCAGGAGTATCCGACTTTCGGCTGCGGAGATATGCGTTTTCCGGCATATGAGATCGAGCGGGAGAACGGAAGCCATGTAGTCGAGTTTGTATATAAAGAGCATAAAATTTATAATGGCAAACCAAAGCTTGAAGGACTTCCGGCGACTTATGTAGAAAGTGATGATGAGGCGCAGACTCTGGAACTGGTTCTGGAGGATACAAGTATCAATACAAGAATTGTCCTTTTATATACGATCTATGAAGCATTTCCGGTGATCGCGAGAAGTGTACGTTTTGAATGTGATTCTGACGAAAAGATCACACTTCTTTCTGCAATGAGCGCCTGTGTGGATCTGCCGGACAAGGATTATGAGATGATCGATCTTGCCGGTGTGTGGGCGAGAGAGCGCCATGTGAGAAGACATAAGCTGGATTACGGTATCCAGAGCATTTACAGTATGCGCGGATGCAGTAGCTACCAGTTTAATCCGTTTCTTGCACTTGCGCGTGAAAATGCAGACGAGTTCCAGGGGCAGGTCTACGGTTTCAGCCTGGTTTACAGCGGAAATTTCCTTGCACAGACAGAGGTGGACAATTATGATACCGCCCGTGTGCTGATGGGAATCCATCCAAATGGATTTAAGTGGACACTTGGAAAAGGCGAATCCTTCCAGACACCGGAGATGGTAATGGTATATTCGGAAGCCGGACTTAACGGAATGAGCCAGACCTTTCACAAGCTGTATCGCACACGTCTGGCAAGGGGAACCTGGAGAGATAAGGTTCGCCCGATCCTGATCAACAGCTGGGAAGCATTTTATTTTGATTTTGATGCGCCAAAGCTTCTGGGACTTGCGGATGCGGCAGCAGATCTTGGAATGGAGCTTTTTGTATTGGATGATGGATGGTTTGGAAAGAGAGATGACAGTACTTCTTCCCTTGGCGACTGGTATCCGAATGAGGAAAAGCTGAAAGGAACGTTAAAGGAGCTGGCAGAAAAGATCAATGCCAAAGGTTTAAAATTCGGGCTCTGGATTGAACCGGAGATGACAAACAAAGACAGTGATCTGTACAGGGCGCATCCGGACTGGCTTCTTGCAGAACAGGGCAAGCGGATCTGTCACAGCCGGAATCAGTATGTTCTTGATTTTTCAAAAAAGGAAGTTCGGGAATATATCGGGGATATGTTGGAAAATCTTCTTGCAGAAGTGCCGGTATCTTACATCAAATGGGATTTGAACCGTACATTTTCAGAGGTGTTCTCCAATGGAAATGACAGAGAGTATCAGGGAAAGGTCTGCCACAAATATATCCTTGGTGTGTATGAACTGTATGAGCGCCTGACCAGCCGTTTTCCGCATGTATTGTTTGAATCCTGTGCGAGTGGTGGGGCAAGATTTGACCCGGGAATGCTTTATTATGCACCGCAGGGATGGACTTCGGATGATACCGATGCGATTGAACGTCTGAAGATCCAATATGGAACTTCAATGGTTTATCCGGTGAGTTGTATGGGAAGCCATGTATCAGCTTCACCGAACCATCAGACAAACCGTGTGACACCGATCGAGACAAGAGCAGATGTGGCTTACTTTGGAACTTTTGGATATGAGCTTGACCTTTTAAAGCTTGGCGAGGAAGATAAGGCAGAAATCCGCCGTCAGATCGCATTTATGAAGGAGAAGAGAGATCTGATCCAGAAAGGAACTTTCTATCGACTGAAGAGTCCGTTTGAGGGAAATGAGACCGCATGGATGATCGTATCGGAGGATCAGAAGAAGGCGCTGGTCGGTTATTACCGGGTAATGCAGCCGGTCAATGTTGGATTTAAGAGACTGAAGCTGAAAGGGCTGAAAGAAGATACCTGTTATAAGGTCAGCGGATATGATTATGACTGCTATGGCGATGAGCTGATGCAAGTCGGAATGATCCTGTCCGATTCTGCGTCCGGTGTATGGAAGAAGGGCGTGAATGATAAGGGAGATTTCCAGGCGAAAGTGTTTGAGATTGTGGCTGTGTAAGCCGGAATATATGGGAAGGACGAAATGGGAGAACCGTTTCGTCCTCTTGCGTTTTCGGAAGAAAAATTATATGATGTTTCTAAAAGACTTAAAGAGGTTTAAAATGGAACGACTATACGATAAATTAAAAGCATATTCCGAGAGCGATTTTTACGCATTTCACATGCCGGGACATAAGAGAAACAAGGCACTTCTTGGAATTGAACTCCCATACGATCTGGATATCACGGAAATCGATGGTTTCGATGATCTGCATCACGCAGATGGTATTTTAAAAGAAGAGCAGGAAAGAGCCGCAAGGGTATTTGGGGCAGAGGAAAGTCATTTTCTGGTAAATGGAAGTACTGCCGGAATTTTAAGTGCAGTGATGGGATGTACGCACCGGGGAGATAAGATTCTGGTGGCACGCCATTGTCACAAATCCATTTATCATGCAATCTATATGAATGGTCTTGTACCGCGCTATGTGTATCCGGAATTTGATATTTCCATGCATATGAACGGGGAGATCAGCAAAGAAGATGTGGCAAAAGCACTTGCTGCAGAGCCGGATATCAAAGCCGTTGTGATCGTATCTCCAAATTATGATGGCGTGGTATCGGATGTGAAAGGAATTGCAGAAGTGGCACATTCGTATAGGATTCCACTGATCGTAGATGAAGCACATGGACCGCATTTCGGATTTCATCCGGCATTTCCGGGGCGTGCAAATGATCTGGGAGCAGATGTGGTGATCAACAGTCTGCACAAGACACTGCCGTCTCTTACACAGACTGCAATCCTGCATATCAACGGAAAAATTGTAAACCGCAGAAGGATCAAGAAGTATTTGGATATGTTACAGAGTAGCAGTCCATCCTATATTTTCATGGCAAGTCTGGATGCCTGTGTGGATTTTGTGGATGGAAAATGTGAAAATGCATTTGAACTTTATGTGGAGAGGCTGCAAAAGTTCAGAGAAGAACTGAAGCCATTACAGCATTTACAGATTCTCCGTACAGAACATTATGATATTTCCAAAGTTGTGATTTCCACAGCAAATGCAAATATTACAAGTCCGGAGCTTGCGGACCGGCTGCGAAAAGAATATCATCTGGAAATGGAAATGACCGGAGGAACCTATGTACTTGCGATGACGACCGTGGCAGATACGCAGGAAGGACTGGACAGGTTAAAAGCTGCGTTACTGGAAATAGACGGTCAGCTGGAAGCAAAAACAGCCGTTTCCGGAAGCATAGAGATTTCCGGAGAGCTTCCTAGACTGGAGCAGTATTTTACACCGCAGGAGGCAGCAGACCGGGAAGAAGACGGAGAAGCAGAGGAGATTCCGTGGAAAGAAAGTGAAGGACACATTTCTCTGGAATACGCATATCTCTACCCACCGGGAAGCCCGGTTATCGTACCCGGAGAGCGGATCAGCCGGGAAGCAGTAGAACTTCTTTGTTATTATGAAACACAGAATCTCCAAATAGAAGGAATACAGACGGAAGGCAAGATAAAGGTGTGGAAACATGAGTAAAATATATTATCTGATGGGAAAAAGTTCAACGGGGAAAGACACAATCTACAAAGAACTGAGAAAAAGAATGCCACAGTTAAAAAATGTAACGATCTATACAACCCGTCCACGGCGTGAGGGAGAAAAAGAAGGCGAAGAATATTTCTTTACAGATGAAACTGAACTTGAAAAGTTCAAAACAGAAGGCCGATTGATCGAAGAACGTGCTTACAATACAGTTTATGGTATCTGGCACTATTTCACCGCTGATGACGGGCAGTTCAATTTTGAACAAAAAAATCAGGATTATCTCATGATCGGAACTCTTGAATCCTATGAAAAATTGAAAACCTATTTTGGAAACGAAAAAGTAGTTCCACTTTACATCGAGGTAGAAGACGGAGAGCGCTTAACCCGCGCCCTCGCCCGTGAGAAAACCCAGAAAGAACCCAAATACGCCGAAATGTGCCGCCGTTTCCTCGCCGATTCCAAAGATTTCTCCGAAGAAAACCTCGCCCACGCCGGAATCACAGAACGCTACGAAAACACAAATCTTGAAGACGTACTTGAGAAAATCTGTAAAAAGATACTTGAACAGTAGAGATTTCAACACCCAAGCGAGACAGGCTCCGCCTGTCCACATGAACTTCTCATTGAGAAATTCATGAAGTTTATTAAATAAGATTTTATAATGTAGTGGAGTTAAGACACAGAAAAAGACAAAAATTATCCTCTGGATCTGCGAATTTTGCACTATGAAACCGAGACTTAATCAATTGTGGAAGCCATTGCTGACACAATTGATGCTTTCAAAGGCTCGGTGGAATGGTTAGTGCAACTGAGCATAGCCAGAGGATAATTTTTGTCTTTTTCGTCTCTTTTACTACTACACGTATGACTCTAATTCAAGAAGTTCTCAATAATCACCCCTTCTGCTTCCTCTTCCGTCATTCCAAGAGTCCGCAGCTTGATCAACTGCTCATCATTGATCCTTCCGATCGCAGCTTCGTGGATAATAGCCGCATCCACATGCTTTGCATTGATCTCAGGAATTGAACTTACTTCTGCATGATCCATGATAATAGAATCACACTGAACATGTGCATGGCAACGGTTCTTTCCGACAGCCCTCGGATGGAAGACCTGTCTGGATTCGCCTTTTGCAACTGAACGGGATACGATCTGCGCAGAGCTGCCTTCTCCGAGCAGTTCCACCATCATATTTGAAGTAGCTTCCTGTTTTCCATGTGTCATCAGTTTTTCAATGACATAAAGCTTGGAACCGGCTTCCAGATGTACATTATTTTCACGAACCGTAGAATCGACTCCTTTGATCTGAGCAGTATCCAGCGTAAATACAGAATTTTCACCAAGATAAACTTCGGTAACAGGATTGAGTACACGGGCTCCGGTGCCTTCACCCTCTCCGTAATGCTTTTCTACATAGCGTACATTTGCATTTTTTTCCACATGGAAAGTATGAATACCATCATGGCGGCTTTCGTTACATCCGCTGTTGTGGATACCACATCCGGCAACGATGGTTACATTTGCACCTTCTGCTACATAAAAATCATTGTAAACAACGTCCGTCATTCCGCTTGCGTCAACAACAACCGGAATATGAACTTCTTCGCCGTCTGTTTTTCCATCGATGAAAATATCGATTCCCGGCTTGTCCTGTTTTTTCTTGATTTTAATATGCTCACTGTCACCGTGGCAGAGCGCGATCCCATTATGTCGTAAATTGAATGCACCGGACTGTGTAAAACCGGTATCATCGATCTGAGCTAATACTTTTTCTGTAATTTTATCCAATAAAGTCATTGTATCTTCCTCCCCTGTTATCTACATTTCAGACAGCTGTAAGAATCTGCTGTCTTCCCTAATAATTGTGGAAGGATATCCGCGGTCTGTCCGATCGAAGCAATCTTTCCGCCTTCGATTACCATGATCCGGTCAGCCATCTGGATGATTCTTTCCTGATGGGAAATAAGAATAAGACTCTGCTTTTTCTCTTTGTGCATTTTTTCAAACTGTTCGATCAACATAGAAAAACTCCAGAGATCGATTCCGGCCTCCGGTTCATCGAAAATACAGAGTTTGTGCGGCTTTGCGAGAACGGTTGCAATTTCCAGACGCTTCATTTCACCGCCGGATAAGGTTCCGTCTACTTCACGTTCAATGTATTCGTTGGCACAAAGTCCAACGGTACTTAAAAGTCTGCAACAGACATCTCTTGTCAGATCTTCTCCAGCCGCAAGTGATAAAAGCTTGCTTACCGTCATTCCTTTGAAGCGCGGTGGCTGCTGGAATGCGTAACCGATTCCGGCTTCTGCCCTGTGGTTGATATCATAATCACTGATATCGGTTCCGTCTAAGATGATCTGTCCGGCACTTGCCTGGTCAATCCCCATCAGCACTTTTGCAAGTGTGGATTTGCCACCTCCGTTCGGACCGGTGATCACCAGCATTTCCCCGTCTTCTACGTTAAAACTGATATTTTCTACGATACTTCGTTCTATTCCGTTTTCATTCACCTGGAATGTAAGATTTTTTACCTCCAGCATGAGTTCATCCCCTTTCTGTGTAAGAAACTTATATAAAGTTTGTCTGACCAAAATACCTTTTGACCCCAACATCTTGTATGATGTAAGTATCAAAAGAATAAATTGCGTGGAAATGGAGCAATCCGATTACATCATTGGATACAGAAGCTTTATATATTCATGTTTATTATAAGACATATCGGAAAAGTTGTCATCTTTTATTATTGAGAAGATAGTTTGTGTGCAGAAGATATGATTTCAACATACCTACAAAGCGAAATTCGCAGAATTTTCAGAAATAATTCAGAAAGACCACAGGAATTTGCTCTAGGTATCTGCATAAATTTATGTTATACTAATGGAATAGTAAGAAAGAAGAGGGTGATAATATGTCAGGATTTAAAGATGTCGTAGGACATAGCGAGATCATTCAGTATATACAGAACGCAGTTACAGAAGATAAAGTATCACATGCTTATATTCTGAACGGCGAGAAGGGATCTGGAAAGAAGATGCTTGCAGGTCTTTTTGCACAGACTCTGCAGTGCGAAAAGGGCGGAGCAGAACCGTGCTATGAGTGCCATTCGTGCAAGCAGGCAGTCAGCGGCAATCATCCGGATATTATCTGGGTAACGCATGAAAAGCCGAACAGCATCAGTGTAGATGATATCCGGGTTCAGATCAATGGGGATATTCAGGTGAAGCCTTATAATGGAAAATACAAGATCTACATTGTGCCGGATGCAGATATGATGACTGTACAGGCACAGAATGCTCTGCTGAAGACAATCGAAGAGCCACCTGCTTATGCGGTAATTCTGCTTCTTACAGAGAATGCGAACAGTCTGCTCCCAACGATCCGCTCAAGATGCGTTATGCTGAAGCTCCGTAACATTAAGGATCAGCTTGTGAAAAGGTATCTGATGGAGCAGCTTCAGGTTCCTGATTACAAGGCAGACGTGTGTACTGCATTTGCACAGGGCAATATTGGAAAAGCTGCTATGCTGGCAGGCTCTGAGCATTTTAATGAAATTAAAGATGAGGCAGTTCGTCTGCTGAAGAATATCGATACCATGGAACTCGGTGATCTGGTGGAAGCTGTGAAACGAATTTCCGCTTACAAGATTGAGATCACAGATTATCTGGACATCCTTATGATCTGGTATCGTGATGTTCTGATCTATAAAGCAACAATGAATATCGACAGACTGATTTTCGGTGAAGAGATCGACAGTATCAGGGAGCGTGCGAAAAAGAGCTCTTATGAAGGAATTGAGACAATTCTGGAAGCACTTGAGAAAGCAAAGGCGAGACTGCGCGCCAATGTCAACTTTGATCTTGTCATGGAACTTCTTCTGTTGACAATAAAGGAGAACTAGGGAATGACAAAAGTAATTGGAGTCCGTTTTCGGACTGCAGGAAAGATCTATTTTTTCTCACCGGGCAAATTTGAGGTGAAGCGTGGCGATCAGGTAATTGTAGAGACCGCGAGAGGAGTAGAATTCGGTAACGTTGTGATGGGACCGAAGGAAGTGAAGGATGAAGAGATCACCCAGCCTCTTAAGACGGTGATCCGCCTGGCGACAGAGGATGACCGCCGTGTAGAAGAAAAGAATCGCAAAAAAGAAAAAGAAGCATTTCAGATTTGTCTGGAAAAGATCCACAAGCATGGACTGGAGATGAAGCTGATCGATGCAGAATATACCTTTGACAACAATAAAGTGCTGTTTTACTTTACCGCAGACGGAAGAATTGATTTCCGTGAACTGGTAAAGGATCTGGCAGCGGTATTCCGTACCAGGATTGAACTTCGCCAGATCGGTG
>ERZ826220.1371-NODE-1371-length-24502-cov-3.973412_pt1 | contig 24502 bp, 27 predicted proteins | sample MGYA00519927_ERZ826220 | MGnify/ENA primary metagenome ERZ826220 (study PRJEB31778, sample SAMEA3449225) | human gut metagenome | biome: human gut; feature: human-associated habitat; material: faeces | place: United Kingdom | collected 2010/2012 ... | reverse complement strand
CCCGGAGTGGATAAGCGCCGCGGCGCGGGCGGAGGCCGAGCGCAGCCGCCGCAAGACGCCCGACTCCTACCGCTGGCAATGGCTCGGCGAGGTCATCGGCACGGGCTCCGAGGTGTTCCCCGACGAGCTGCTGGACATACGCCCCATCACCGCGGAGGAGCGCGCGTCCATCGCCCTGCGCTCGTTCGGCGTGGACGCGGGCAGCGTGCACCCCTGGGTGTTCATGGAGGCGGGCTACGACGAGAACGAGCGCGTGCTGTACCTGCTGGACGAGGAGAGCCGCCAGGGAACCGAGGCCATCGACGTCAAGACCGCCGAGCTGGTGGCGGCCAAGCTGCAAGCGGCCGAGGACCCCGCCGCCGACGTGTGGTGCGACAGCGCGGCGCGCGGCATGATCCTGTACTACCAGCAGGAGGGAATCAGCGCCCAGAAGGCGTTCAAGCAGGGCCTCAACTCTCCCAAGTCGCGCATCCGCTGGATGCAGAACCTCACGCGCATAGTCATCGACCCCGACCGCTGCCCGCTGGCCGCCAAGGAGTTCCCCGAGTACGAGTACGTGGCCAACGGGCAGGGCGACATAACCGAGACACTGCCGAAGGTGAACGACGACGCTATAGACGCGGCGGGCTACGCCGCAGGACTGTGGATAAGGAGCAACCTCTGATGGAGAAGCGAGGCAACACGGGCTACGCCGAGGCGTGGCTGCGCCGCATGGGATACCAGCCGGACACCCGCATGCAGGGCATGGTGGGCATCTGGTTCGGCTGGTTCGCGGCGAACAACGGCTGGTACCACTACAGCGAGCGGCGCGGCTTCCGCGTGTACAAGCGCGAGCGCGCCAGCCTGCACCCGGCGGCGCTCGTGGCCGACGAGTGGGCCAGCCTGCTCATGAACGAGAGCACGATCATCTCCAGCACGAGCGACGAGCGCCGCGCCTGGATGGCGTGCTATTTTGCCAACCCCACGGCGACGGGCGGCGGCGAGGGGCCCGAGGACGGCCAGGCCGCTCCGCAGCCGACAGAGGACGGCGACGCGCCCACCTCGTTCGCCATGGACAACGCCGACTTCATAGCCCGCGCGTTCGCCATGGGAACGGGCGCGTGGGTCATCGAGCCTAGGGGCGTGACCGACAGCGCCTACACGCCCGACGCCGAGCTGCGCATCGTGCGCTACGATGCCACGCAGATAATCCCGCTCACGTGGAGCGCCGACGACTGCACGCAGTGCGCGTTCGTGGGCCGCGTGGAGGTCGCCGGGCGCGACTACGACCAGTGCCAGGCGCACGTGCTCGTTGGCGGCACCTACCACATCCTCACGCAGCTGTTCGACACCCGCACGCACAAGCAGGTGGCGGTCGAGGGCATCAGCGCCGACATGGACACGCGATGCACCCGCCCGCTTTTCGCGCTCGTGCGCCCCGCCGTGTCGAACCGCTTCTACGACTACTGCGCGATGGGCGCGAGCGTGTACTGCAACGCCGTGGGGGCCATGAAGGTGGTCGACGAGGCCGCCACCTCCCTGCTTGACCACATCCGCGTGGGCCGCCCGCGCACGTTCGTGGACAAGACTCTCATAGAGGCCAAGACCGACAAGGGGCCGGACGGCAGCCTCACAAAGACCTACTACGCCTTCGGCGAGGCCGACGACACCATCTTCAGCATGAACCCCGGCGACGAGGGGTCGGCCAAGATTCAGACCGTCCAGAGCGACCTCAAGGCCGACGAGAACGCCAGCGCCATCAACACGGGCCTGCGCCTGCTGTCGGTGGCGTGCGGCTTCGGCAACGGCTACTTCTCCTGGGAGTCGCACACGGGCCTGAAGACCGCCAAGGAGGTGGCGGCCGACAACTCGCAGCTGATGCGATCCATCCACCGCCACGAGAACGCCCTGCGCAAGTCCATCGTGCGGCTGGTCAACGGCATGGCCGACGCGTGCCGCAGCATCAAGGGCGAGGCCGTGCCCTACGGCGACGTCACCGTGGACTTCGACGACTCTATCATCAGCGACACGCAGAGCGCCCGCGAGATGGCCATGAGCGAGGTCGGCGCGGGCATCATGGCCCCGTGGGAGTACCGCCGCCGCTTCTACGGCGAGACCAAGGACGAGGCGCAGGCCAACGTGCCCGAGCAGCAGGGCGGCGCGTTCGACATGCTGGGCGACGGGCTGGCCTGATGCTGGGGCCGGACTATATAGAGCACTTCACCGACGCGGCGCAGGGGGCGATGGACGAGTACACCCTGCGCCTGGCGTGCATCTACGCCGCCCTCATAGGCTCCATCGACTTCGAGGGCGAGAGCGCCTACTCCCAGGCCGCCAGGAAGGCCGCGCTGGCCGCCAAGGACGTGCAGAAGGCCATGAGCGAGGAGGGCCGCAGAGCCGCGAGAGAGGCTGCCAAGGCGGCGGCCGAGGCTGTGGCCAAGAGCGCCGAGACCGACCTGTCCACGCTGGGCACGGCCATGGGCGCGCTGTCTAAGACGATGCAGTGGAGGCTCCACAACTCGGCGCGGGCCACGGCGGCGGGAGTGCAGGAAGTGGTGAGCCGAGACAACCTGAAGATGCCCGCCAACGTGCAGCGCGCGTACCTCGAAGTCGTGGCGCAGGCCGTGGCGCAGGTGAACTCGGGCATGGCGGGCTACGAGCAGGCCACCCGCGAGGCCGTGCTGAAGCTGGCGCGGCGGGGCGTGTCCGTCGTGGACTACAAGAGCGGGGCGTGGGCGCAGGCCGACGTGGCCATGCGCCGCCACGTGCGCACGCAGGCGGTGCAGGCAGGCAGCCGCAACACGCTGGAGCTGCTTGAGGAGACGGGGCACGACCTCGTGCAAACCTCCTCGCACGGCGGCGCGCGCGAGAGCCACGCCAAGTGGCAGGGCCGCGTTTTCAGTCTGTCGGGCAAGTCCAAGAAATACCCGCCGTTCTACCGCGAGACGGGCTACGGCTCGGTCGATGGCTTGTGCGGCGCGAACTGCAAACACGACTTCGGCATCTACGTGGAGGGCCAGCCGCTGCGCTACGAGCGCGACCCCGACGGCGGCGACGAGAAGCGCGAGGAGCGATACCAGGCAGAGCAGAAGCAGCGCGAGCTTGAGCGCGGCATACGCGCCGCCAAGCGCGAGGCAACGGCCCTGGAGGCCGCCGGGCTCGATAACACCAAGGAGCGCCTGCGCCTGGGCAAGCTGCAGAAGCGCCAGCGCGAGCACATAGCCGCCCACCCCTACCTGTCCCGCGAGCGCACGCGCGAGGCCGCCATGGAATCGAAGGCGCGCATCTACCCGCTTGCCACGGACAAGACCTGGGTGCGCGAGAAGTTCATGCCGGGCAAGGGCGCGGGCACCGCCGCAGACGTGAGCCGCCGGGCCGTGAACGGCAGGGCCTACCACGACAAGGTGACCTCGCTGCCCATCCCAAAGCGCGCAAGCGAGGCCGTGTACGCCGAGAGCCGCCGCATCCTGCGCGACCGCGACGGCACGGGCTACGAACGCATGTCCGTGGTTTCATGGAAGAAGGGCGAGCGCGTCACCGATACCTTCGGGCACGGCCTGAAGAGCCAGGCGTGCGGCCTGACCGCAAAGCAGGTGGAGGCGTGCAGGCGCACCGAGGGCGGCGTGGTGCTGATACACAACCACCCCATGAGCTCGCCGCCGTCGTGGACCGACATACGCACGGTGGCGGAAAACGACTGGGTGCGCAGCTCGGTGGTGGCGTGCCACGATGGTACAATCTACGAAATCAAGGTGAATGACCCCGGCGTGGTGAAGGCGTACGAGAGAATACGCCAGCAGATGAAGGCGCTTTACCCGAACGCGGGCGGCGCTGCCATCGACCACTACACGACGGAAATGCTCTACAAGCAGAATGAGGAGGCGAAATGGTTCAGGCTGACAAAAAAGAAGTGACCCCCGAGGACTGGGTTCTAGTCATCGACGACCACGTGCCCGAGTTGAGCGAGGACGAGAAGCTGAGCGAAGAAGAACGCGAGGAACTTTTCGCCAAGTGCCGCAAGGTTCTGCGCGACGAGGGCCTGATGCACTAGGCATCACCGACAACCGAACAGCGACACGGCATCAAGGCCGCCCACGAACGGGCGGCCTTTTCTTTTGCCTGGCGACACCTCGGGGAAGATGCGGTCACGCGATGGGGCGGCGACAACGGCCCCGCACGCGACCACGGCGACAACGGTGGGCCATCCAAGCGCGCAGGGAAGCGCGACAACCAAACACGGAAGGAGCAAGCGATGGCTGAAGACAACAAGCCCAAGGGAAACGAGGGCGGCGAAGGCCAGGGCACCGAGCCCCAGAAGGAGGTCGTGTCCTACGCGAAGTACAAGCGCGAGACCGACGAGTACCAGGAGCAGGTGAAGACCCTCAAGGCCGAACTGGAGCAGCGCGACAAGCAGATCGAGGAGTTCACCTCCAAGGCGGGCAACGCCGAGGAGCTGCAGGCCGCGCTCGACAAGGCCAAGGCCGACAACGAGGCGTACAAGGCCGACGCCGAGAAGCGCGAAGCCGACATGCGCCGCGACTTCGCCATCGACACCAAGCTGGCGCAGATGGGGGTGCGCAACGCCAAGGCGGCGCGCGCGATCATCCCGAACATCGCCGACGCGAAGCTGGACGAGCAGGGCAACCTCACGGGCATCGACTTCGAGGCCCTGAAGAAGGACAACGCCTACATGTTCACCGACCAGCCCCGCGAGAGCGCGGGCGGCGACCCCAAGGGTGGCGCAGGCTCCGACGGCCTGGCCGACTTCCGCGCAGCTTTCGGACTCACCGACGAATCTTCAAAGGAGTAAATCATGCCAAACAGCATCGAACTGCCCAAGGGCTACGAGAACGTGCTCATGGAGGCGTACCGCAAGGAATCCCTGACCGCCGTGCTGGAGAGTGCCGCGCCGCAGGGCAACATCGCGCAGATGGAGCAGCTGGGCGAGTTCTACTACCCCGTCTACTCCATGGGCGGCCTGGGAGACGTGCAGGCAAACGGGCGACTGCCCCAGAACAGCGGCGCGTCCCTGACCTGGAAGCCCATCAGCGCCAACTACGACCGCGGCACCATCCTGGAAATCGACCAGAAGGTGGACGCCCAGTCCTTCAACCTGGCGTTCGGCAACGCCGCCGCGCACTTCAACCGCACCAAGGTGGTGCCCGAGGGAGACGCGTTCGTGTTCTCCACGCTGTGCGCGGGCACAGGCATCACCAAGGAGCAGAAGACCTACGCCGACGGCGCGGACATGCTCAAGGGCCTGAACGCCGCCATGTGCGACATGGACGAGAAGGAGGTGCCGGAAGAGGGCCGCGTGCTGTTCATCACCCCCACCCTGCTGGGCATGGTGAAGGACCTGGACACCACCAAGTCCCGCGAGGCGCTGGACGGCTTCTCCTCCATCGTGAAGGTGCCACAGTCCCGCTTCTACAGCGCCATCGACCTCCTGGACGGCACCACTAAGGACGAGGAGATCGGCCACTACAAGAAGGGCACCGGCGCAGTGGACATGAACTTCCTCATCGTCCACAAGGACGCCGTGGTGCTGCGCTGGAACTTCGCGCACGGCAAGGTCATCGACGCCGAAGACAACCAGCAGGGCTTCGGCCACCTGTTCAAGTACCGCAAGTACGGCGTGTGCGGCGTGCGCGAGAACCTGGCGCACTACATCACCGCAGGCATGAAGGCTGCGTAGGAAGGAGGCGCGACATGCGCACCGTTGGACTGGCCTTCGAGAAGGAGGCCCCGAAGAAGGCCAAGCCCGCCAAGGGCAAGGCGGAAAAGCCCGAGGCGAAGGCCGCAGACGAGCAGCCCGCCAAGGGCAAGGCGGAAAAGCCCGAGGCGGCCGAGGACGATGGAAACTAGAGCCCCGACCCACGAGGACTACCTGGCAGCCGGGCGCGGGGAGCTGTCCGCCGAGGAGTTCAAGGCGGCGCTCCCCCACGCCACGGCAGCCGTGCGCGACCTGATCTTCCCCAACGAGCCGGACGGCTCCGAGGAGTGGGCGCGCGCGGTCATGGCGGCCTGCGAGGTCGACGCCGCGTACGGATGCTCGGGCGGCATCATGGAGGGCGGCGGCTTCACCGTCGGCTCGTTCTCGTGGAACCCCGGTACCGAAGGGGCCAGCACCTACCGCAGCGACATGGAGGCCGCCGTCCGCCGCGAGCTGCTTGGAACGCCGCTGCTCTACGCGGGCATCGGGGGTACCAGATGATGCGGGTGCCGCGCTCGGCGCGGCCCTCCACCATGTTCGTCAAGGTTCCCAAGGAGGGAGGCTACGGCGGCGAGTTCGAGAACCCCGTCGAGGTGCGCCGCGTGCGCTTCGAGCCGGCATCGGCATGGCTCGTTCGCGAGGCGACGGGGCGCAGGGCCTCGTGATAGCAGACGGCGCGGACAGCCCGGGTATGTTCGACGTGCCAGTGGGCAGCCGCGTGAGCATCGACGGGGGCGAGTGGATGAACGTGGCGAGGTGCACGCCCCGCCGCGCGTTCGGCACCCGTCCCCACCACTGGGAACTGGAGGTGAGGTAGCCATGCCCGCAGCAGTTACGGTCGACCTGACCAAGCTCATGAAGCGTTTCAGCGCGAAGGAGCTGGAGGCCAAGCAGGTGAAGTTCGCCATGAGCGTGGCCGAGGACATGAACGCGTTCACGCCAGAGGACACCAAGCGCATGCACGACTCCATGCGGGCCGCCTCCGACTTCAGGCAGGGCCTCGTCATATGGGACGCCGACTACGCCGCCTACGTGCGCGACCTGCCCGACAGCTCCATCAAGCACGGCAAGAACCCGAGGGCCAAGGCCGACTGGCCGAAGGCCGCGAAGGAAGCGCATGGCGAGGACTGGGAGCGCCTGGCCGTCGACCTCCTGACCGAGGGGGCGTGACATGGCCCCGGACGTGATGGAGGCGGCGAAGGCCGCCATAGAGGCCCTGGGCTACGGCCCGGTGCTCCTCACCCGCCTGGCCGCCTCGCGCGGCCACGACGACGCGGTGGTGCTGCGGCCCATGCCCACCACCGACGTGGTGCGCCACATGGACGGCACCCGCCGCGTGGGATACGTGCTGCAGGTCATCGTGAAGGACACCTCCGAGGCCAAGGCCATGGGCGACGCCTACGACCTGGCCGACGCGCTGGACGGGGCCGACCTGTCCTCGCCCACAGGCTCCTACGGCTTCACGAGCGCGTCGCTGTACACCGAGCCGCAGGAGATAACGCCGCCCGAGGGCGGGCCGTACCTGTGGGAGTTCCGAATCAAAGCGACCATAACCATAGAGGAGAGATAACGATGGCAAAGAACCAAGACCTGGGCTTCGCGCCCAACTACATGAGCGCGCTGGAGATCGACACCACGCCAGACGCGGCCAGCCCCACGTGGGCCATCTTCTCGCGCGGCATCACCGAGGTGAAGCCGACCACCAACGAGACTACCGAGACCAAGGACTACTACGACGGCTACGGCACTCCCACCGACAAGGTAAAGAGCGTGCAGCCGCAGTACGAGGTCACTGGCGACCGCTGCTACGGCGACCCCGCGCAGGACTTCGTTGCCAGCCTGGCGCTTGAGACCGGCGAGGGCCGCACGGGCCACTTCCGCCACACCGACCCCAACGGCGACGTGGTGGAGGGCGACTGCACCTACCTGGGCCTGACCGTCGGCTCGCAGCAGGGCGCGGCGTCCGACCCCGGCGCGTTCTCCTGCACAATCTCGGGCGCTGGCGCTATGCGCTACATCCCCGCCAACAAGCTCAAGCAGCCCACGGGCGTCACCTGCACCGCGCCGACAGGCCCCGCCGTGGGCAAGTCCATGAAGCTCGCGCCGACCGTCACGCCCGCCGAGGCGAACACCAAGTGCTTCTTCGCATCGGGCAACACCGACGTGGCCACCGTCGACAGCGACGGCAACGTGACGGGCGTGGCCGCAGGCGAGGCGGTCATCACCGTGCGCTGCGCGTCGAAGCCGAGCATCTGCACGCAGGTGAAGGTCACCGTGGCGGCGAAGTAGCCGCAGGCGACACCAGACATAACCTCCTGGACATGGGGGCGCGGGCTAGTGAGCGGCCCGCGCCCCTTTTCTATGCCCGACGCTCACCGCTCACGAAAGGGGCAACAAATGGAACTTCTGAAAAACATCCGCGCGTACGAGGACGTGTTCTTCGAGGACCCCGAGGAGAACCCCGACACGCCGCGATTCCGCGTGTGGTTCGACGACAAGCATATCGAGGAGTACCTGGCCAAGGTCGGCAACGCCATCGACCGCGCGCAGGCCAACGAGCAGATGGCCCGCGAGGCCGACACCCCCGAGAAGGCGGCCGAGGCCAACGCCGCGCAGGCCCGCCTCATGAAGCGCACCATCTCGACGTTCATCGGCACCGAGGGCTGGGAGCAGCTGCTCGCGTGGATGGGCGGCGACGAGGGCCCCATCGCGCCCGAGGAGAACATCCGCATCCTGGGCGAGGTCTTCGCCACGTTCCTCAACATGTTGGCGCGCCACGCGACCAGCGAGCAGCTGATGGCGTGCGGCCTTGCATACAGCGAGCGCGCCGATCAGGTCCAGGCGCTCAACCGCGCCCAGCGCCGCGCCAAGGCCAAGCGCAAGAAGAAGGGCGGCAAGTAATGCTGCCAGCCGCGCTCACGGCCGAGCGGGTGCGGCTGCCCGACGGCACGAGCGCCACGCGCTACCCGTGGAACGGCGAGGAGGTGCTGGTGCGCGACGACGCGCTCACGATCATCCGCGTCATCGAGGTGCTGACCGACGAGGGCAAGTCCGACGACCAGCGCCGGGACGAGTTCCTGGCGCTGTTCTTCGTGGACTGGGCGGACGCGTGGTGCGCATGCGACTACGACGCCGCCGAGTTCGTGCGGATGCGCGACGCGGCGGTATGGGACATGTGCGGACTCGACCTGAGCGGCGACCGCCCGCACGAGACCCCGCTGTGGGACTTGGAGGAGGACGCGGCGCGCATACGCACCAGCTTCCGCCAGGCCTACGGCATCGAGTGGGACGAGGTGCGCGGTCGCATCAGCTTCGCCGAGTTCGTGGCACTCGTGGGCGGCTGCCCGCAGGACACGCCGCTCGGCGCGGCCATCCACTACCGCAACCCGGCGACCAAGCCGAAGCCAACCAAATACAACAGGCAGGAGGTCGAGGCCTGGAACGCCGCCCACAAGGCGTTCGAACTCGGCAAAGGCCGCAGCTCACACGGCTCTGAGGAAGGAAGCGACGCGGCGATGCGCGATGTGTTCGCCGCGCTCAAGAGAGCGACGAGGTGAGCATGGACGGCAACGTCATCATCAAAGCGGTGCTCGACACCGTTGACGTATCCAAGAACATCAAGGCCCTGGAGCGCGACCTCCAGGGCATCTCCTGGAAGAACATAACCGAGGGCGACGAGAAGGCCGCGAAGCTGTCGTCCTCGTTCAAGAAGGCTGGCACGGCCGCCACGGTGACGCTGACCGCGCCCGTGGTGGCCGCCGGCAAGGCCGTATTCGGCGTGGCCAGCGACTACGAGCAGGCCAACGCCCGCATAGCCGCCGCGTTTGGCGTGTCCGGCGAGGAGGCCGAGCGTTTCAGCGGCATAGGCAAGCGCATATACGAGGGTGGCTGGGGTCAGTCCCTGGACGAGGTCAACGATGCGCTGATCCAGTGCAAGTCCACCCTTCGCGACGTGTCCGACGAGGACCTGCAGACCGTCACCACCAACGCACTCATGCTGTCGGACACCTTCGGCGCAGACGTGAACGAGTCCATACGCGGCACCAACGCCCTCATGGAGGGCTTCGGGCTGTCCGCCACCGAGGCCAGCGACCTGCTGACGGCGGGCATGCAGCGCGGCCTGAACTACACCGACGAGCTGGGCGACAACCTGAGCGAATACTCCGTGCGATGGGGCGAGGCGGGAATGAGCGCCAGCGAGTACTTCTCGCTGCTAGAAGCGGGCACGTCCAACGGCGCGTACAACCTGGACAAGGTGGGCGACTACCTCAACGAGTTCCTGACGGCGCTGTCCGACGGCCGCATGGAGGAATCCATCGGCTCGTTCAGCGAGGGCACGCAGGAGGTCTTCGAGAACTTCAAGAACGGCAGCGCCACCGCCGAGGACATGCTGCAGGCGGTGCTGGGCGACCTCACGCAGATGCCAAACGAGTACGACAAGGCCGCGCTGGCCTCCACCCTGTGGTCCTCGCTGGGCGAGGACAATGCCATGGGCATGATCGAGTCCCTGGCGGGCGTGCAGGACAGCTTCGGCGACGTCGCCGGCGCGGCGCAGCAGGCCCAGGAGGCCGCCTCCGACAGCTTCGCCGTGAAATCGCAGGAGGCCATGCGCGAGCTGCAGGGCTCCATCGAGCCGCTTGGCGAGCCGCTGCTCAACATCGCCACCAACGTGGCGGGCGTCGTCAAGTCGTTCTCCGAGTGGTTCGCCGGCATCGGCGAGGGCGGCCAGACCGCCGTGCTGGCGATCGCCACGATAGCGGCCGCCATAGGCCCCGTGCTGTCGACGGTCGGCACCGTCGTGGACACCGTGCCGAAAATCGGAGCGGCCTTCCAGGTGGTCGGCAAGCTGGGCACCGGCGCGCTGGGGCTCATAGCCGCGCACCCCGTGATAGCGGCCATAGCGGCCATCATCGCCGCCGTGGTGCTGCTGTGGAACAACTGCGAGGAGTTCCGCGACGCCGTGACCGCCGTGTGGGATGCCGTGTGCGCCGCGTTCCAGGTGGCCGTCGGCGTTGCCGGCGGGGTCGCCGAGTCGATAGGCGCGTTCTTCTCCGAGCTGGGCGCGACGCTCGCGGGCGTGTGGGACGGCATCTGCAACGTTGTGCAGGTAGCCGTGATGCTGCTCGCGGAAATACTCAACCTAGCCATCGAGACGCTGCTCATACCCTGGAACTTCGTCTGGGAGAACTTCGGCGGCGTGCTCACGGCGGCGTGGGACCTCATATGCGGCGCGGTCGGCACGTACATCCAATACGTGGGCGACGTGATAAGCGCGGCCCTTGAGGTAATCCAGGGCGTGTGGGACACGGTGTGGGGAGCCGTCAGCTTCACCGCTTCCAGCGTGTGGGATGCCATCACCTCGGCGATAGGCGCGGCCATCGACGCCATCAGCTCCACCATATCGGCGGTTCTGTCGGCGATACAGGCCGTGTGGGACTCCGTTTGGGGTGCCGTGAGCACCACGGCGTCGAATGTGTGGAACGGCATCAGCTCGACCATATCCGGCATCGTCAACGGCATCCGCGACACCATCTCCAGCGTGTTCAACGCCGCCCGCGACACCGTGGCCGGCATATGGAACTCCATCAAGAGCGCCATCGAGACGCCGATAAACAGCGCCCGCGACACCGTGCGAAACGTAATCGACTCCATCAAGGGGTTCTTCAACTTCTCGTGGTCTCTGCCCCACCTGAAACTGCCGCACCTGTCCATCTCCGGCGGGTTCAGCATCGACCCGCCGAGCGTGCCGCACTTTGGAATCGACTGGTACGCGAAGGGCGGCGTGTTCAACGGCCCCAGCGTCATCGGCGTCGGCGAGGCGGGCCCCGAGGGCGTGGTGCCGTTCAACGAGCGCGGCGCGCGCCCGCTGGCCGAGGGCATCGCCAAGCTGCTCGACGGCAAGGGCGGCGCGGGACACGGCGACACGAACGTGACAATCAACGTGTACGCGACCGTGCGGGAGGAGGCCGACATAGAGAAAATCTCCCGCCAGATAGCCAAGGAAATCAAACGGCAGGAGTGCTTCGCATGATATACAACGGCTTCGACTTCGCGCCGTGGTTCGACACCCGGCTCATAACCCGCTCGCTGCTGCCCGAGTACGAAATCGCCACGCGCGACGTGCCCGGGCAGCCCGGCTCGCGCTTCATGCGCGCAGACCTGAAGCCCCTGACGATAGACGTGGCGGCGGCTTGGAGGGCACGCCCCGCCGACGACATGGCGGCTCTGCGCCGCCTCATGGCCTCGCGCCTGATGTGCCTCAAGGAGGCCGAGCTGTGGCTCGACGACGAGAGGCACCTCGGGCTGCGCTACATGGCCGTGCTGACCTCGCCGGGCGCGCTCGACACGTTGTGGCACACCGGCGAGGCCACGCTGACGTTCACGGCATACGACCCCGTGGCCTACGGGGCCGAGGGGCGCGCAACCGTGTCGGGCACCTCGGGCGTGCAGGTGGGCGGGACGTTCCGCACCTACCCCACCGTGACCGTCAGGCCCGGCGGCAGCACGTCGGCGCTGCGGCTGACGAACATGGGCACGGGCGAGTTCGTGCAGATCGACAAGGCGGTGACGGCATCGAGCGCGGTGGTCATCGACATGGCCGCCCCGCAGGCCACGGTGGACGGCAGCCCCGCGCCCGTGACCTTCGAGAGTGACTTCTTCCCGCTGGAGCCGGGGGCCAACAGCCTCAAGCTGTCCAGCGGCACCGCGACGGTACAGTGGACGGAAAGGTACGTGGGCTGATGATTCTGTGGGCATGCGACCGCTGGGAGGCGTACAAGGGACCCATCAAGACGCTGTTCGAGTGCGAGGACACGCGCGAGGTCAACGGCGAGAACGCCCTGAGCATCACAACGCTGGCGCGCCTGGACAAGGGCGACCGCCTGGTGTGGCGCGACCTCAAGGGCCGCTGGCACGAGAACATCGTGGACGGCGTGGAGGAGGAGCGCGCAAGCGCGGGCATCCTCTACACGTACTACTGCCCGACCTCGGCGCAAATCGAGCTCCTGGGCGACTACCTGGAGGACAAGCGCCCCTACGACGTGAGCGCCTACGCCGCGCTGGCCTCGGCGCTGTCCTCCTCGCGCTGGCAGGTCGGAACCGTGGCCGACCTCGGGCAGGCCGGCACGAACTTCTACCACACCAACGCATGGGCGGCCATCCACGACGTGGCAGACACTTGGGGCGGCGAGCTGTCGTTCGAAATCCAGGTGAGCGGCACCAAGGTGACCGCGCGCCGCGTGTGCATGGCCAAGCAGGTCGGCGAGGACAACGGCAAGCGTTTCACCTACGCCAAGGACCTCGTGAGCGTCAAGCGCAGCGTGGACGAGGGCAACGTGTGTACCGCCCTGTACGGCTACGGCAAGTCCCTGCAGACCGCCGACGAGGACGGCAACCTGACGGGCGGCTACGATCGCAAGCTGACCTTCGGCGGCGTGAACGGCGGGCAGAACTGGGTGGGGTCGGCCGACGCGCTGGCGCGCTGGGGACGGCCCGACGGCAAGGGCGGCAAGGCGCACGTGTTCGGCGACGTGGAGTTCTCCGACTGCGAGGACGCCGCCGAGCTGAAGAAGCTCACCGAGGCGCAGCTGGCGAAGTCGTGCGTGCCCACCGTGTCCTACACTGTGGACGCCGTGGCGCTTGCGCGCGCCGGCGAGGGCTTCGAGGGCGCGGACGAGGGCGACCTGGTGACCGTGGTGGACAAGGTGTACGACCCGCCGCTGCGCGTGCGCACGCGCATCACCAAGGTGGTGGAGGACCAGCTGCGCCCCGGCGAGGTCACCTACACGTTCGGCAACTACCAGACGGTCGCCGAGCTGATGGCCGCGCAGAAGTCGGCCGCCAAGTCCACCGCCTCGACCATCCGGGCGACCGTGACCGAGGCCGTGAACGCCTCGAACAAGGCATCGACCGGCAAATGGGGCGAGAGCCTGGCGGCTTCCGAGGAACGCCAGAAGGCGTACACCAAGGAGGTCGGCGGCGCCGCCCAGGACTACACCGACCAGATAAGGGACGAGCTGGACAAGGCCCTCAAGGAGTACGCCGACAACGGGGACACCACGCTGGAGGAGGCGCTGAAGAAGTACTCCGACGACGGCAACCTGACCCTGGACGAGGTGCTGCGCCTGTACACCGACACGTCGATAGAGCAAAGCGAGAGCGTGCTCAAGCAGATAGACGAGGCCAACAGGGAGTACCTGGAAGGCGTCACGGGCAAGTTGGACGAACGGCTGACGAGCGCCGAGGGCGAGGTGGATGGGCTGCAGAAACAGCTCGACCAGCTGCCGACGGATATCCGCAAGAAGATCGTTGACATGCTCAACAGCGAGGTGAACACCACGGGTGGCTGGGTGTACGAGGAGCCCGGCCAAGGCATCCTGGTGTACGACAAAAAGCCCGAGAGCGCCACCAAGTGCGTCAAGATAGGCGGCGGAATCATCGGCGTGGCCAACTCCAAGTACTCCAGCGGCGCGTGGAAGTGGCGCACGGCCATAACCGGCGACGGCGTGACCGCCGACGAGCTGACCACGGGCCGCATCAAAGGCGGGAACTCGTACTGGGACCTCGACAGCGGGGCCTTCTACCTGCGCGACGGCTCCATCTTCATGACCGACAGCAACGGCAACAGGGTCTATATCAACGCCACCAACGGCTTCCAGATATACGACAAGAACGGCTCCATCATCGCGGGCACCGTGCTGGTGGGCAGCACCTCCATGTTCCGCTGCAACATGGTCGGCACGTCGTCAACCAACTACATCACCACCGGCACGACGACGAACAACCACCCGGGAGCGTCGTTCGTGAACGACTCGACCGAGTACTGCACCATCGAGGCCGTCCACGCGAAGGACAGCCCCACGGCGAGCTCGACCGACGGCGTGGGCATATCCGCCTGCGGCTACGGCTTCCTGGCAGTCAACCGCTACTACCGCCAGACGTGGCTGACGACCCCCTACTACGCGGGCTACATGAGCCATCCCGACGAGCAGCTGTACATGAGGAGCGGCAACAGCAACGCGGGCGGCTCGGCGTACGTGAAGCTGCAGGAGAACTCCAACAACTACGTGTACCTGGATAGCAGCCGCGCAGACATTGGGTCGTCGGGCACCGCCAGGATACTCGCCCCGAAGTTCGCCATAGGAACCAATCCGAGCAGCGGCGGCACCTACGGGTACACGGGCTCCACGCAGTTCATCGGGTGCATCACCAACAACGGCAACAACTGGACGTGGGGCACCATCAACGTGGTGAACGGAATCATCACCGGCATGAGCAGCATCACGGGAAACTAGACCAGCGAGAGAGGAAACGGAATGTTCTACCACCTTGTGCAGCAGCCCGAAGCGCCGCAGGCGCTCGACGGCGCGCCGAAGCCGCCCGAGGCGCTTCCGGTGTTCGAGTGCATCAGCGACCCGGCCACGGCGCGGGCCATCGTGGAATCGGAAGACGTGTTCGAGTTCGACGGCAAGGGCGGCTTCACGCTCGTGTCCAGCCCCGTGGCCGTCATGGACGCGGAAGGCGGCGAGGCCAACGCCGTGGACTTCTCGGCGCTCACCGACGAGGAGATATGCGGGGTCCACAGAGCGCAGCCCGGCGACATATCGCGGACACTTGCGGCCGAAGGAAAGGAATGAGGCATGGCAACGCACGAGCTTACGCTCAACCTCAAGAAGACCAACATAGCGCCGCCCGTCATCACCGTGCACCAGGGCGACAGCGCCGAGGTCCTGAAGGCCGCCATCTACGACGGCGACAAGAAGGCGGCCCTGACGGGCTGCAAGGTGCACCTCATGGCTGCGAAGCCCGACCACACCTACGTGGAGCAGCAGTTCACTGGCATCAGCGACAACGTGGCCACCGTGACGGTCGACCCCGCCGTCTTCGGCGTGGCCGGGCTGCTCAAGGTGTGCTACGTGCGCGTGCGGAACGCGGCAGGGCTGGACGCCACCACCGAGAACGTCCTGGTGAACGTGCTGCCCTCGGCGAGCGCGTCGGGCGAGATATCCGGCCCGTACGTCGATGCGGTGGAGGCGATCATCGCGAACCTCGAAGGGCAGCTAGCCGACGTGAGCGCGCTGAACGCGCAGATGCAGAAGGCCGAGGCCTCCCGCGCGAGCGCGGAACACCAGCGCGACACGAACGAGAAGGCACGCCAGACCGACGAAACCAAGCGCGCAGAGGCCGAGAAGAAGCGAGCCACGGCGGAAAGCGACCGCGTGACCGAGGCGTCGCAGCTGAAGACGGCCTCGCAAGCCGCCACGGCTGCGGCAAACGGCGCGGCCTCGAACGCCGACGCAGCGGCAAACATCGCCCTGCAGATAGCCAACAGCGTGGCGCAGGGCAGCGCGGGCAGCTCGGACATGGCCAAGCAGAAGCAGCAGATAGCTGACCTGTACGGCAAGCTGGCCGACGCCACGGACGCGTTCATCTACGACGACGGCACCGTGTACTGCCCCGCCTCCAAGGCCAGTGCATCTGGCAGCACCATCACGTTCGGGAGCACCTGCACGGCGTCCGGCACAACCCTCAACCTCAAGTAGAAAGGCAGCGAAATGGCACAAGCGAAAACCCTGTCGGTGGGCGGCATCGGCTACGAGGTCATCGACGATACCGCGCGCAGCAACGCGCAGACGGCGCTCAACAACGCCGAGTACAACCGCCAGGGCCAAATCGGCAAGTACGGCGGGCAGAACATCGCCACCATCCTGGCGGGAGAGATCGGCGGCGGCAGCGTGTACGACGCGCTGCACAGGCGAGCCGCCAACGGCAACTTCGCGGGCCTGCGCGTGGGAGACTACATCGACGTGCCGCTGGTAAGCGCGTCGGGCGTGGCGGCCCAGCAGTCCGTGCGCTTCCTCCTGGCGCACTTCGACCCGTACTACTGCTGCGGCGACAGCTCCAAAGGCCACCACATCGCCTTCGTGGCCTCCGCGCCCATCGCCGTGGCCAAGACCGTGACCGGCGTTGCCAACGACAGCTTCCTGATGTGGAACACGACCAACACGAACCAGGGCACCGCCGACCAGAAATGCCCCTACCCCAACAGCAACCTCAAGGCGTGGGAGACGGCCTTCGAGGCGTGCCTGCCCGAGGGCCTGACCAAGTACCTGCTGACCCAGCGCGTCCTGCTTGAGGAGCGTTACAGCGCCAGCGGCGCGCTCAACGACTCCAACTCGTGGAGCTGGCAGGATATCGGCAAGGTGTTCTCGCTGTCCGAGATGGAGGTGTACGGCTGCCCAGTGTGGGGCACCAAGGGCTACAGCGTGGGCTTCGACTGCCAGTGGGACCTGTTCAGGGACACCGCGCACCGAATCAACGGAACGCGTTCCGGTTGGTGGCTGCGTTCCGTTGCGTCGGGCTCTGCGTCCCGCGTGTGCTTTGTCAGCAGCTACGGCACTGCCTCCTACGACTCGGCGGCGTACGTCTGGGTTCGCCCCCGCCCCGGCTTCCTCGTCGGCTAGCCAGCCGAGTGCTCTATACTCTGCTTTTAGGCGACCGCCTTGCGCGGTCGCCTCCTGCCCGCGAAGCGGGCCGTTTTTTCCGCCAGTTTCCCCAGGAGGTGCACGTGAGCGGCGTCTACCAGCGCAACCGCGAGGTGTCCGAGTACAAGTTCTTCACACAGGCCATCGCCATCCGCGTGGAGGTTAACTGTGAGCAGCTTATGCTGGACATGCAGTGCCTCATGGATATCGGCCTGCCCGTGAACGCCAACCGCTTCGAGGAGCTGGCGGCCATGGTCGAGGAGGAGATCAAGCTGCTAAAGGGCGCGCGCAAGAACGTGCGCGTCACCGGCAAGAAGTCCACCGAGGAGCGCATAGCCGAGGCCGAGGCCGAGCTAGAGCGCCTGCGTTCGCTATAATGGACGGCGGTCGCGCCTTGTTTATCGGTACAATTGGTGGCTGCGTTCCGTTGCGTCGGGCTCTGCGTCCAACGTGTGCTATGTCAACAACAACGGCAATGCCAACTACAACTCGGCGACGAACGTCTGGGTTCGCCCCCGCCCCGGATTCCCTTATTGCCAGACCGAGTAGGCCCCAGAGCCGAAAGCAGAGCGCGAAGAGGAAGGAAGGCGCGACCGTCGGGCATGCGCCCGTAAATACGCACCCCGCGAGGGTGGCCGGACGCTGCTTGCATGGCGCGGCGCTCCGTGGCTTCGCCGCGTTTCATGGCCATACCTCAAGCGGCTGCCAGAGCCACATTGCAAGCCGCGCGGGGTGCCTCCTGTGAACTCCGAGCAAAGGCGGGCGGCGCGCCGCAAGCGCCGCGAGGAGAAGCGCGCGCAGGCCAAGGCCGAGCGCGTCAAGGCGTGCACGCTTGATACCGTGGCCGACCTCAACAGCCTGTGCAAGGCATCGAAGCAGGCCGCGCGCGGCGTGATGTGGAAGGCATCCACGCAGCGATACATGAAAAGCTACCTGCGCAACGCCGTCCTGTCCCGCCGCGACCTTTTGGAGGGCCGCGACATATGCCGGGGCTTCATACGGTTCGACCTATGGGAGCGCGGCAAGCTGAGGCATATCAGCGCCGTGCACTTCCCCGAGCGCGTTGTGCAGAAGTCGCTGTCGCAGAACGCGCTCGTGCCCGCGATCGTGCCCACCCTCATAGCCGCGAACTCCGCGAACATCAAGGGGCGCGGCACCGACTACGCCCTGAAGCTGCTCAAGCGCCACCTGGCCGACCACTGGAGGCGGCACGGCCGCGAGGGCTACATCCTCCTGGGCGACTTCTCCGACTACTTCGCGCGCATAGCGCACCAACCCGTCAAAGACCAGGTGGCTGCTGCGCTGCTAGATCCGCGCGTGGTCGCCTTGGAGCACCGCCTGATAGACGCGCAGGGCGATGTGGGCCTGGGGCTGGGCAGCGAGCCGAACCAGATATGCGCGGTGGCGCACCCCAACCGCATCGACCACTATGTGACCGAGATGCTGCGCCCCGAGTCTTACGGGCGCTACATGGACGACTTCTACCTGATACACGAGTCCAAGGACTACTTGCAGGTGTGCCTGCTGCTGATAGAGGGCAAATGCGCCGAGCTGGGCATCGAGCTGAACCCGCGCAAGACGCGCGTGGTGAAGCTCACGCGCGGGTTCACGTGGCTGAAGAAGCGCATCTTCTACACGGAGACGGGCCGCATAGTCGTGAAGCCGTGCCGAGACTCCATAACGCGGGAGCGCCGCAAGCTCAAGAAGATGGCCCGCATGGTCGCCGATGGCATCATGACCCCCGAGCAGGTGGAGCAGAGCTACCAGAGCTGGCGCGGAGGCATGAAGCGGCTGGACGCGCACCGCAGCGTGCGGGCCATGGACGCGCTGTACCGCAGCCTGTTCGGAAATCCCGCGGGGGGGGGTTGCTCAATGCAATCCAAACCTGGAGGCGACACGGATGGGAACATGCCCCTACCCTAGCAACGGAAGGAGCGACCCATGACGGAACAGGAAATCGCCGGGGAGATCAACGGCTACAAACAGCAGCTTGAGCAGAGCGACTACAAGGTCATGAAGGCGGTGGAGCGCATCTTCTCCGCATCGTCCATCACCGACCTGCTCTCGGCCATCGCCGCAGCTGCCAAGGAGGTGGCCGAGATCATCTCGCAGCGCCAGACGTGGCGCGACCGCATCAACGAGCTGGAAGCCATGGAGCCCGACCAGCCGGAAGCGCCGCAGGAGTAGCGAGCGCCCCTTCGGGGGCGCTTTTCTTTTGCCCGGCGACACCTCGCGGACAATCGCGGCAGCGATTCGAGGAGGTGAGAAAACGAATGACCGACGTGCTGGAAATCTTCGCGCCGTACGGCCCCGGGTCGCTTTTCGGCGCACTGCTCGTCCTAGTGGTCCTGTACTTCGGCAAGCAGTTCCTCGAAGAGTTCAAGGCCCAGAACGAGCGCAAAGCGAACATCGACCTCAAGCGCGAAGAGCGAAAGCAGGACGAGGTGAACGAGCGGGCGCAGCGCGACCGCGAGCGCAGCCAGATGGAGGGCCGCATCGCCGCGCAGATGGAGCGCAGCAACGCGCTGATGGAGGCTATGAAGGCGCTCATGGAGTCCGTCGTGACCTCCAATGAGGTGCTGCGCGCCTGGCGAACAGCCAGGCGCGCAGCCAGGGCATGGCGGCGAAGGTCGACCACATCGCCGACCGCGTTGACCTGCTCTACAAGGAATCGGCTCGATAGAAAGGAATCCGAAATGACAGAAATGCAAGCAATCGCATCCATCGTGCTGTCTTTCGCCGTGCCGTTCGCGGTGCAGCTGATCAAGACCGAGGCCATGACCGGCAAGGCCGCGCGCATCCTGGCGCTGGGCTGCTCGCTCCTGGCGGGCGTCGTGACCGGCTTCGTGGGCGGCGTGCCCGCAGCCCCGGGCGCATGGGTCACGTGCGCCTTCGCCGTGGTAGGCGGCGTGCAGGCGGCCTACGCGCTGTTCAAGTCGGTAGGCATCACATCCAAGTGGCTCGACGCCCTGCTGGGCGTGACCGTAGGCGGGAAGGAGTAGGCAATGGCTAAACTGTTCATCATCTGCGGCCACGGCGCTGGCGACCCCGGCTGCTGCGCAGGCGGCTGCACCGAGGCCGAGCGCGTTCGCGCCCTGGGCCAGCGAATCAAGGAACTGGGCGGTTCCGAGGTCGAGCTGGGCGATACGTCCCGCAACTGGTACGCCGACGGCGGGCTTAACCGCCTGAGCACCGACGCGCCAGTGGTGGAGCTGCACATGGACGCCAGCGGCATCGCCACGGCCCACGGCGCGCACGTCATCATCAAGGAGGGCTTTGAGCCTGACGAGTACGACAATGCGCTGGCCGACAAGCTGGCGGCGTTCATGCCCGGGCGCTCCGAGAAGCTGGTGCGCCGTTCCGACCTCGCGAACCCGAACCGAGCCGCCGCGCGCGGCATCAACTACCGCCTGTGCGAGAACGGCTTCATCGACAACGACGGCGACCGCGAGAAGTTCAACGGCAACCTGGACGAGCTGGCGCGCATCTACCTGGAATGCTTCGGCATCACTGCTGGAAGCGCCCCCGCAGCCGTCCCGCAGCCGCAGCCTGCGCAGCAGGAAACGACCGAGAACTTCGGCGGCACCTACCGCTGCACTGTGGACTACCTGCGCGTGCGCGACGCCCCCGGCCTGGGCGGCACCGAGGTGGCGCACTATTCCAGCGGCGAGACCGTGACGCTGGATAACTGGTACAAGATCGCCGACGGCTACGTGTGGGGCCGATACACGGGTTACAGCGGCGCAACGCGCTACATCGCCGTGGGCAAGGCCACGGGCAAGCCAGAGGCCGACGACTATCTGGTGAAGGTGGGATAGGCCATGCCGTACCCGAGCCCCGCAGACGAGGAGCGCAACGGCGGGTGCGGCCCCATCCTCGCGGCGGTCGTCCTGCTGTTCATCGTCCTGGCCGCCGCCAGCTGCGCGTCGCAGGCCATGGGAGCGCAAGACGTGACCGTGAGGCAAGCCCGCACGGACGGCCCCATATACGACCTGCCCGAGGGCATCGGCCAGGAAATCGTGTGCGACGAGCACAACCGCGAGTACCTGCTGCTGACCACCGAGCAGGGCGGCGTGTTCCTCATGCCGTACCTCGACGAGGACGGCGAGCAGGAGATCATGCCGCAGGCCTAGAACGCAAAGAAGCCGCCCCGTATGGAGCAGCTTCTTCTATTCGACGAGCAATACGAACGCCCGCCTAACGACGAACACCTGCATATGTTCGCCTACTGAGCAGTTGGTGGAGGCGCGGAGAATCGAACTCCGGTCCACGAAAGCCCCCTGATTGGCATCTCCAAGCTCAGTCGCTGGTTTAGTCTCGGACGCTTTGCGCGCAGCGACACGCTCGCAGCATCCTAACCGGTTCGGTCTTAGCCCGCGCCATACCGATTACGTGCGCAGGAGCATTCCCCTAAAATGACGTCGCGCCGGTGTCGGGGAAATCACCGGGTTGACGCGCCGCTATAAATTAAGCAGCGAGAGCCATAGGCTCAAAAGAAGAGTTGTTGTCAATTCAATTTGACGGTACCCCTGTTTAACGAGGCGAGGAGACCTCGGCTTGCTTCCTCTCTCAGAGCTATCGTGTCGAAACCAGTCGCCCCCGAATGTCGGGAAAGTCTGGATGGCATTGGGCACGCAAGCACCCAACACCCGTCGACTTTTCAAGGAGCATGCGGGGCGAGCCCCGCTTGTGGAGTGTTATCTTACCACGTTCTGAAAGCGGACAGCTGTTCTATGCACGAGCTGTGAAGACCCCAATGTGCGCCGCACTTCGCACTTTTGCCACTGATCGCGTAACGTATATTTTCGCCAAGCAAAATTGACCCGTCGAAAGGACCGTTATGGATACCAAGCAGCAACTCGTCAATGCCCTAGCAGGCCTGGGCTCAACCATTACCGAAGCTATGGATGTCATCGAGGGCTTTGTCCCCTGCGGACATCCCGCCCTCACGGTATCGAACGCACTCGTCGCGCTGGACGCTGACGATGATGCAGCTCTCGCCCAGCAGCTTGAGACCGTCGAGGGCTTTATCGACCACGTGAGTGAGAACCGCGGCGTGGCCGCCTACCACGGTATCGAGGTCGAGCTCGCGGGTCCCAAGGCCGATCTGTTCGCAGCAATCCGCGAGGTAGGCGCCCTTATGCAGACCGCAGGCGTCAAGAACACCCAGGTCAACGAGTGGGTCTACCGCAGTCTGGCAGCACTCGACAGCTCCGACGAAAAGGCAGCCGAGCAGCTCGCAGAAAGTCCCGCCATTAAGGCCGAGCTTTTGTAAATAGAAGGCGCGGGCCCCTTGGCGCATCGTCGTCCAAGAGGCCCACAAACAGTTCGCGTCAACCGATAGCCGCGCCGCCGCGTTCGGCCAAAGCCAGAATCGGCATCATTTGGCGCGGGGTCTTTGCTGCACGATCGGCATGCTCGAGCAGCTTGCGATCGTTGGTCACCAAGTAATCGACCTGCGCGCGCTTGCACGCGGCGAGCACCAAGTTGTCCTCGTAATCGCGATGGAGCGCTAAGTATTTGTCGGCCAGCCAAAGGTCCGACGCGTCTGCACCCACGGCCGTGGCGTTTTCGGTCATGTTCCGAACAAACGCCAACGCCGCATCGCCAATTGCACGGGCAGATGCCTCGTCGAGCGCTTCCCCACTGGCAAGAACGCTACGCTTCAGCTCGTGTTGAACAACGTACAGCACGTCCTTGGCGATATGCACCGGAAAGAATAGCAATGCCCCCGCCCCCGCCGCCTGCCCAATAAACGCACGCGCGGCAAGCGACTCAGCATGGTCGACGCAAAACGAATCAACCCATACGTTGGCGTCCACCATTATTTTGAGGGGAGCCCCGCTCACAGGATCATCCCCTTTTGGCGATAGCGCTCGTCCATGGCTTCGGAATAGATTGTGTCCCAATCGCGATCGTCGGATACGGGCGACGTAACGATGCCCAGGTTCGCGTAAAGCTGATCCGCCGCCGCCCATGATGCGGCGAACGGAGTATCGGGCGTGACGGACTGCTGCCGGTCGTCGACGGCCGCAAGCACTTCCTCGCACGGCCCGCCACCCAGCGCGACCTTAGCCACCACCTTTTTGATAAGCTCGGGCAGTGACCCGCCCGAAAGCCGCAGCGCCTCCTCGGCACGGTTCTTGACCTGGCGATCCACACGAACGTTCACCTGCGCCATACTGCCAACGGTAGCCATCTCAACCTCACCTTCAGCATTTACTAGCAGTGCTAGCACAAGCATATATCCGAGCTAACATCTCGTCAAACAAAAGAAGGCCTGCACCCTGGCGGCTGCGGCGCCAGGGTGCAGGCCATATACTCAATCGGAAACGCTAACGCAGGTACGCCTTTGCGTTGCCCAGGCTGTAGGCGATCGTTGAGCCGTTGTGCAGCAGTGACGACGTATGCGGAGTGATCATGCCGGTAATACCCAATGCCAACAGCGCCGAGTTGGTGAGCATCACCTTGGAATACGAACTCGTCAGACGGTCGATGAGACCCTGACTCATGCGGCGCAGGCGCACGATCGCGGCCAGATCCGTATCGGTCAGGATGATATCGGCGACTTCCTTGGCGATGTCGCTTCCGCCACCCATGGCCAGGCCCACGTCGGCCAAACCGAGCGCCGGTGAGTCGTTGACGCCGTCGCCCACCATGGCAACGTGGCGCCCCTCGCCCTTAATGCGCTCCACATACGCGTACTTGTCCTCGGGCAGCAGTTCGGCCTTAAACTCGTCGACCCCTGCCTCTCGCGCAATGCGCTCGGCCGTGCGCTCGGAATCGCCCGTGAGCATAACGACATGCTTGACGCCCAGCGCATGCAGGTCGGCGATGGCCTCACGGACCCCAGGCTTGAGCGGATCTTCGATGCCGAGCACGCCGACGACCTTTCCATCGACCGCCAGATACAGCGGCGACAGGCCCTGCATCTGGGACTCGATGCGCTCCTTGATGTCGGATTCGAGCTGTGCGCCCTCGTCCTCAAATACAAAGTGCGCGGAACCGATGATGGCGCGACGTCCTTCAATGGACGAAGCGATGCCGTGCGCCACGATGTACTCGACAGCGGCATGGCGCTCGCGGTGCTCGAGCTCGCGCTCGCATGCCACATTGACCACGGCGCGCGCCACCGGATGCTGGAAATGCTCCTCCAGGCAAGCGGAAAGGCGCAGGACCTCATCCTCGCTCCAGCCATCGGTGGTGAGTACGCAGGCAAGACGCGGCTGCGCCTCGGTGAGCGTGCCGGTCTTATCAAAGACAATGGTGTCGGCCTTGGCAAACGACTCAAAGTACTTCGCGCCCTTGACCATGACGCCCATCTTGG
>ERZ826220.1369-NODE-1369-length-24518-cov-20.462985_pt1 | contig 24518 bp, 25 predicted proteins | sample MGYA00519927_ERZ826220 | MGnify/ENA primary metagenome ERZ826220 (study PRJEB31778, sample SAMEA3449225) | human gut metagenome | biome: human gut; feature: human-associated habitat; material: faeces | place: United Kingdom | collected 2010/2012 ... | reverse complement strand
CCCTGCCCGACCAACCTGAACATGCCGCCGGTGAAGGCCCGCGAGCATGTGCACAACGAAATGACCAAGTATTTCCCGATCGGCGAGTACATTGACAAGAAGGGTGGTAATCAGGCATGATGGTAGAAATGATTTGCGCCGGATTCGGCGGCCAAGGCGTCCTGACCACCGGCCTGATCCTGGCAGAGGCCGGCATGAAGCTCGGCATGAACGTGCTGTGGTATCCGTCCTACGGCTCCGAGATGCGCGGCGGCACGGCCAACTGCACCATTAAGTTCTCCGACAAGGAGATTGCCAGCCCCTGTGCCAAGAAGATCGACATCCTCATGGCCATGAACGCACCGGCGATCGACAAGTTCGAGAGCAGCCTGCGCCCGGGCGGCCTGCTGCTGGTTAACAGCTCGCTCGTGCACGAGCGCGAATACCGCGACGACATCCAGGTTGTCAAGGTCCCCATGACCGAGATCGCTGCGGAGTATGAGAACCCGAAGGGCGCCAACATCGTCATGATGGGCGCCATGGCCGCCAACTCCGATCTGTTCACGGAGGACGATCTGGAGCGCCTGACCAACGAGTTCTTCGAGAAGAAGGGCAAGATCAACCCGAAAAACAGCCTCTGCTTCCGCGCCGGTACGCAGATTCACTAAGCCGGCGAACTCCACGGGTCTTTGCTCATTATAATTATTTAATCAGCACCCGGGGCGCTGCCCGGCAGCGCCCCGGGAAAATCCCGCTCTGGAGGTGTAAATTTTTTGAATGTCTTCGACGTCATCATCATTCTGGCATATTTTGTCGGCATGATCGTGCTCGGCCTGATCGCAAACAAAAAACAGACCGGCGTGGATGATTATTATCTGGGCGGCCGCTCGATGGGTGCCTTTAAGATCGGCGCGCTCTGGATGGCCGGCTGGATCGGCGGCTCGTCCGTCATCGGCACATCCTCAAACAGTTATTCCATGGGCATCACGGGCGTCTGGTATGTCGGCGCCATCGCCGTCGGCTGCGTGATCTTCGCGCTCGTCATGGCCAAGCCCGTCAAGCGCGCGAGCGAAGTGCTCCGGAACATTACATTCCCCGAGCTGATCTGTGCGCGCTATGACCAGAAAAACAGCACCATGGCCAGCATCACGACCATCCTCGCCATGATCGGCTACACGGCGGCGCAGTTCGTCGCCGGGGCCTCGATCCTGAACGTGCTCACGGGCTGGAACCTGGGCCTGTGCTACATCCTCGCGGCCGTGGTCATCGTGTTCTATGTCTCGACGGGCGGCCTGCTCGCCGTGACGTATACCGACATCGTGCAGATGGCGCTGCTGCTGCTCGGCATTGTCGTCCTGGCGGTGCCGCTGGTCGGCGCGCAGCTGCACAAGATGGGCGCCAACCTCGTCACCGATCTGCCGGCGAGCTTCTTTGACCTCGGTGCCTGGGGCTGGCCGACGATCCTCGCGCTTGGCCTGTCGACCATCATGTCGTTTTTCACGAGCATGGACAGCTACACCCGCTGCATCGCGGCCCGGGATGCCAAAACCGCCCGCACCGGAACGATCTATGCGGCCGTGCTCGTGTTCATCATTGCCGGCGCCAGCACGTTCCTCGGCATGGCCGGCAGGCTCGTTCTGCCCGATCTGCCGTCGTCCAACAACGTCATTGCGACGCTCGTGGTCGAGCTCTTCCCGCACGGACTCAAGGGCCTCGTGCTCATCGGCGTGCTCAGCGCCATCATGTCCACGGCGGACATTTCCGTCCTGACCGGCTCGGCCAGCCTGACGAAAGATATTTACCAGCGCTACATAAATCCCAATGTGTCGGAAAAGACGCTCCTGCACGTGGGCCTCGGCGCGTCCCTGCTCGTGGGTGTGCTCGGCGCGATTTTCGGCTGGTTCACGCAGGATATCATGAACATCCTGCTCATCACGTTCACCATCAACTCGGCCGGTCTGTTCCTGCCGACGCTCGGCGCGTTCTTCTGGAAGAAGTCGTGCTCGGCGGGTGCGTTCGCGTCCATGCTCTCGGCGACGGTCATCGCCGTTGCCTGGTTTATCGGCGGGAAAGTCAGCACGCTGCCGCTGTTTTCCGTCGACGCGCTCTGGCCCAGCTTCGGCGTGTCGGCCATTTTGTATGTCGTCATCTGCCTGACGCACCGTCAGACCCCGGCGGAGCAGGAAAAGGCGGAGAAATTCTACGCGGCGAAGTGAGCCGCAAAGCCCCCATCCCAAGATAGGAGTATTGTCACAATGGAGCAAATGAAGAAGATGCCCCTCGAGGGGACCCGTGTCGTGGAGCTGGCGACGGTCGTTGCCGCCCCGACCGCGTCGCGCGTGCTGTGTGCGTTCGGCGCAGAAGTCATCAAAGTGGAAACCAAGATCGGCGACGAGATGCGCCGCGCCGGTGAGTTCGAGATGGTCGTGTGCGAGGACGATAAAAACCCGCTGTTCACCATCCAGAACAGCGGCAAGCGCCTGACGAGCATCGATCTGAAAAATCCGGACGGCAAGGCCGCCTTCCTCAAGCTGCTCGAGACGGCCGATGTGTTCCTCACGAACGTCCGCCTGCCGTCGCTGGGCCGCCTGGGTCTCGATTACGAGACGCTGCACAAGGCCTACCCCGGCCTCGTGTACGCGCACTTCTCCGGCTTCGGCCCCAAGGGCCCCGACGCCGCCAAGCCCGGTTTTGACAGCACGGCGTTCTGGCTGCGCAGCGGCCCGATGGCCGACTGGCAGGTGCCCGGTTCCTTCCCGTTCACGCCGACCTACGCCTTCGGCGACATGGCCACGAGCTCGGCGTTCCTGTCCGGCATCCTCATGGCCATCATCGGCAAGAAGAGCACCGGCATGGGCACGTTTGTGAGCACGTCGCTGTTCGCCAGCGGCATCTGGTGCAACGCCATCGGCGTCGTGTCGCACCAGCCGCAGTTTGGCGGCGAGCGCCCGAACGACCCCCTGCGCCCGGCTGACCCGTTCTGCCATTTCTACGAGTGCAGCGACGGCAAGTGGATCGGCGTGTTCGACAATGAGTACCGCCGCGAGCTGCCGAAGTTTGCAAATCTGTTCGGCATGCCGGAGATCGCCGACGATCCCCGCGCCGCCAGCCTGGAGTCGCTGCACGAGACCGACTTCGTCGTCGAGATCGTCACGCGGCTCAACGCTATCTTCAAGACCAGACCCGTCGCCGAGTGGGAAGCCTTCCTCTCGGAAAACAACGTCTCCTGCGAGCGCATGCGCACCATCCGCGACGTGAGCACCGACGAGCAGGCCATCGCCAACGGCTATATCCAGAAGGTCACCTTCAAGGACGACCTCGAGGTCATGATGCCGTGCCCGCCGATGCAGCTGACGGAATACGCCATGCGCCCCTACACGTCCGCCGGCCGCCTCGGCGCCGATACGGACAGCATTTTCCGCGATCTTGGGTATACCGATCCGGAGATCGCCGCCATGAAAGCCAGCGGCGCCATTCAGTAAAGAAAAGGAGATCATACTATGAAAATCGTTCTGGCAGAAGTGCCCTATACCAAAGACAGAGACATCAGCGTCGAACAGTCCTGCGTCCCCGAGGGCGCGGAGCTGACCATGGTCGTGTTCGACGAGCACGCCGAAAATAACGACGCGTTCTACGCCGAGATCAAGGACGCCGACATCATCATCGACGGCTACGTCCACTTCGGCAAGAAAGAGATCGACGCCATGGATCACTGCAAGGTCATCTCCTTCCAGTCCACCGGCTACAACGAGGCCGACCTCGACTACGCGAAGGAAAAGGGCATTGCCGTCTGTTCCATCCTTGACTACTGCACGCAGGAGACCGCCGAGAGCGCCATGGCCCTCATGCTCAACCTCCAGCGCGGCATCCGCCAGTATGACCGCAGCGTCCAGCAGGACCACGTCTGGGACTATCAGGTCGTGCCGGGTCTCAAGCGCATCGCCGGTCAGGTCATGGGCATCGCCGGTCTCGGCCGCATCGGCCAGTCCGTCGCCCGCAAGGCGCAGGCGTTCGACATGGAAGTCATTGCCTACGACCCGTTCCTGCCGCCCGCCATCGCCGAGAACCTCGGCGTCAAGCTCGTCGATTTCGACACGCTGCTGGCCGAGTCCGACGTGCTGAGCCTGCACATGAACCTCACCGAGGAGAACTACCACATGTTCAATAAGGAAGCGTTCATGAAGTGCAAGAAGCACCCCATCATCGTCAACGAAGGCCGCGGTCCGCTGATCTGCGACGAGGATCTCGTCTGGGCGCTCGACAACGGCTACATCCGCGGTGCCGCGCTCGACATGGTCGAGAGCGAGGACCCGGACCTGAGCACCTGCCCGCTCGTCGGCCGCGACGATGTGCTGCTCACCCCGCACAGCGGCTACTACTCCGACACCTCCAACTACCTCGTCGCGAAGCTGTCTATGGACAACGCCCTCTACTACGTCAACGGCGAGTACGACAAGGTCAAGTCCATCCGCAACGGCGTCAACGCCTGAGCCATTTTCCCGCTTGCTTCCGCTGGGCTGCCAATTTCCAATTTCTCGTTTTTCACCCTTCTTTCTGTTCTGTTTTGCGATTTTATCGGACAAATCTTCTCTCCTACCAGCCGTCCAGTGGATTCCCAATATTCCCGTGTTCGCGTCCGGTCTCCGGCGCGGGCACGGGCCTGAAAACCGGCACGTGCCGGGCACCGCGTCAGGTGCCCGGTGCTTTTTTGCGGTTGACAGGGCCCCGGCAGAACAGTAAAATCAAAAGAGCGGGCGGGGGTCCGCCAGAGAAAGAGAACGTTTTTTGATCGCGGAGGTATTTCCAATGGAACCTGCAAAAGTATATTTTTCCGATCTGCGCACGGACGAGGTCAGCACGCTTGAGAAGCTGCACCGGCTCATGAAGGCGGCCGGCTTCGAGCAGATCGACTTCAAGGACAAGTATGTTGCCATCAAGCTCCACTTCGGCGAACCCGGCAATATGGCCTATCTGCGCCCGAACTGGGCGCGCGTCGTGTGCGACTATGTGCGCAAGCTCGGCGGCAAGCCGTTTCTCACCGACTGCAACACGCTCTATGTCGGCGGCCGCGCCAACGCGCTCGACCATCTCGACAGCGCCATGCTTAACGGCTATTCGCCTATGACCACCGGCGCTCAGTGCATCATCGCCGACGGGCTCAAGGGGGACGATTACGACCTCGTGCCCATCCGCGGCGGCAAGTATCTGCGCGCGGCAAAGATCGGCCGCGCCATCATGGACGCCGACATCTTCATCTCGCTCACGCACGCCAAGGGGCACGTATCCGCGGGCTTCGGCGGCGCGCTCAAGAACATCGGCATGGGCTGCGGCTCGCGCGCCGGCAAGGAGGAGATGCACAGCTCCGGCAAGCCCGTCGTCGATACGGATAAGTGCATCGGTTGCGGCAAGTGCGTGGAAAACTGTGCGCACAACGGCCCGCACATCGAAAACGGCAAGTGTACCATTCTGAAATATAAGTGCACCGGCTGCGGCCGCTGCATCAACGTCTGCCCGATGCACGCCATCCACGCGGACTATGCGATCGCAAACGAGCTGCTCAACTGCAAGATCGCCGAGTATGCCAAGGCGGTCGTCGACGGCCGGCCGTCGTTCCACATCGCGCTCGCGCTCGACGTGTCGCCCTGCTGCGACTGCCACAATTTCAGCGACGTGCCGATCGTGCCGAACGTGGGCATGTTCGCGTCCTTCGACCCCGTGGCGCTCGACACCGCCTGCGCGGACATGATCAATGCCCAGCCGGTCAACCAGAACAGCGTCATCGCGCACGAGCATGAGCACCCGCACGACCACTTCACGGCCGCGCACCCGGACACCGACTGGCGCGCCGCCGTCGAGCACGGCGAGGCTATCGGTCTCGGCACGACGCACTACGAGCTCGTGACGGTGTGATTCTGCTTTCATGCAAAAGGCTCCCCCATCAGAAGGTGCTAATGAGGGATATGCAAAAAACATATTTTTAACTGGCATTCTTCAAGCGGGTTGCAAAAGAATAATGACCATATCGGGTTTCGTGCCTGGTATGGTCGTTTTCTCTATTGTTGAATATCCAATTTATACTCGTTGTTAAGCGACTTCAAGTATAAAAAGTTTCCGATGCATCCGTTTAAGCGCCGATGACTAATAATCCGTGACGCTCTGGCGGAGGCGGGTGTCCGCGCGGGATTTGCAAGACCGATCACCGGGGAGATCGCCACCGCGACGGTTATGGGCAGCGGCGCGCTTGCTATGAACAGCTCCGAGCACCCAATCGCACTCATGAACGCGGTGTGCTCCCCCGGCGGCACGACCATCGAGGGCGTGTGCAAGCTGCGTGAGCCCGGCTTCGACACCGCCGTGCAGCAGGCGCTCCAGGCGATAATCGACAAGGACTTCTTTTTGGAGACGAACTGACGCGCCTGCCAGTACGGTTGTTGCGGTATCCCGACCGGTGATTGCCGACGAAACAATAAAAAACGGGCGACCATTGGTCGCCCCTACAGTGTTGCCTGTACTTCCGACAATGATTGCATTTTAATGATTTTTTCCGCAGCCCGTCACAGTGCGGCAGCAGTTTATTAAAACACCATTGTTCGTGGCGAAACGCCGGTAGCGGCGAGTGACCGACCAGTGGCCGCCCGCATATTCGCGGTTTGTTATTGTCGAGATGACGCAGCTAAACCCACTACCAGTGTTGGTAACGCAATGCCCGCCACGGCGAGTGGCACAATCCCTCCGGCTTGCCGCCATGCGGCAACCCACCTCCCTTTACGCAAGGGAGCCAATGGGTGCGTCAATGTGCCTCTGAAAAAATAGCTTAACAGTCACTTAATACAACGATAAATAATTGACAAAGTGTATAGTTTCATGATATAAACTATTGATAGACCGAAACTGCAAAATATATTATTTATAGGGGGAAAATTGTAGGGGGAAAATTGTAGGGGGAAAAACAACGGCAAACAGACCGAATATTCTTGCGCTGGCTTCTAAGATCAGCCTTGAAAGCATGACCTAACCGGTATTACCTACAAGGATCCCGAGTATAGAATTCTTGAGCCCATCGTCGACGACGATATGTGCTCTGTCATGATGCGCATGCGTCTTGAGAAGGAGTTTTTTCCGCAGAGGAGCTTGCAAAGAAGTGCAAAAAGAGCGTTGAATATGTTCAGGAGCAGTGCAATAAGCTCGTAGCTGCGGGCGTTATCCGCGTTCGCTATGCACGAGATCAGAGTTGTCCGCTCAATGGTCAAAACCGTCACCGATTTTGCCAGGCAAAACGACATTAAGGAGGTCGCGGAGATCGTCCTCGATATAGGCGAGCTGTCGCTGGTCATCCCCAAGTATGTTGAGGATATATATCCCGTCGTCGTTGGGGATACATGGCTCAAGGACACAAAGCTTGTGATCAATGTCATTCCCGGCATGGCTGAATGCGACGAATGCAACGAGCTGTTCAATGTCATTGAGCACGAGGGCTATTGCCCCAACTGCGGCAGCTTTGAAAAGACCATACTTTCGGGCAAGGATTTTCTCATCCGCGAGATACACATACCCGAAGACTGAAAACATTTGGGCTCCATGTTTACCATGGAGCCCCTCAGCGTACAAAAAGTCAGAGACTTTTTTATACGCTTCAAAAACGCCACATTTTTTGTAAAAATAAATTTTCACAAAAAATCTCGCTGCGCTCGTCAAAAAGCCTGATAAAACTGATCAATCAGTTTTTCAGTCGTTTTTGATGGCTATGATCCAATTGCGAGCGGGGGCTTACCCCCCTCGCGCTCCCCCGCTGTACACTTGTCTTTACGAAACAGCTTGGATTTTTAAACAGGCTGTAGTGCTCCATGTCTACATGGAGCCCATTTTAGAAGTGAAAGGAATGAGGTTATGGAGCTTTATACGAACGCCAGATTCATCTCCTGCGAAAAGGAAAACCGCATTTACACCGCGATGGCGGTAAAGGGCGGTCACATCGTGTGGCTCGGCGATGAAAGCAGCATCCCTCCGCGCTACGGCAAGGCAAAACGGGTCGATCTCGGCGGCGCGACGGTAACGCCCGCGTTCGGCGACACGCATATGCATTTCGGCTCGCTGTGCGTTTTCGAGAACACATTCTATCTCATGGATGTCAAAAATTTTGCCGAAGCAAAGGCGGCGGTCAGGCGCTATGCCGACAGTCACCGGAAAAACAAGGTGCTCATGGGCTACGGCTGCACCGCGAACACCGTTGCCGAGCATCGGCTGCCCGAAAAGCGCGATCTTGACGACTGGACGGAGCGTCCGCTCATGGTCATGAAGTACGACGGTCATGCTGCCGTGTGCAACAGCGCAATGCTAGCACTGCTGTCGGATAAGGTGAAATCCGATCCCGGCTGCAATACCGAGACCGGATGGCTGTACCAGTCGGCGTTTTATAACGGCGTGAACGAGGCGACGGCGTATATCCCCACGATGGATATTATACGCGGTCTCTCCGGAGGCGCGGAGTACCTTGCGTCGGTCGGCATCGGGCTCGTGCACACCGTTGAGGGCGTGGGCTTTGCAAACGATCTGGATATAGACATGATCAAAATACTCGCGCCCGGCCTGCCGCAGGCGTTCCGCATATTCTTCCAGACCATGGACCTCAAGGCCGTGAAAAAGCACGGCTTCAAGCGCGTCGGCGGCTGCTTCAAGCTTGCCCTCGACGGCTGCTTCGGCTCAGAGGACGCGGCGCTCAAGGAGCCGTACGCGAACGATCCGAACAACTACGGCGTTTTGAATTATCCGCAGGAGCGCGTGAACGAGTTCGCCATCGGCGCAAACCGCGAGGGCTGGCAGATAACCATGCACGCCATAGGCGATGCGGCGGTGGAGCAGTGCATAACGGCATATGAGGCGGCTTATGCCGATAAGCCGTGGGACGATGCGCGCCATGTGATGATCCATGTCTGCCTTGCAAGCGAGGAGCAGCTAAAGCGCGCGGCAAAGATAAAGCTGTGCATAGCCGCGCAGTCGCCGTTTATATATTGGAAGCAGGAGCCGGACGAGTATCTGTGCTCGGTGCTCGGCAGAGAGCGCACGGACAGACTAAACGCGCTGGGAACGATGCACCGCCTCGGACTTGTCGTAGGCGACGGCTCCGACGGACCGTGCACGCGTCCAAAGCCCCTGTACGGTATGGCGTGCTCCGTAAATCATCCCAATCCGGACGAGCGCATATCGCGTCTCGACGCGCTGCGCATGATAACGGCAAATCCCGCGTATATGAGCCATGAGGAGAATAAACGCGGCACTCTTGCACCCGGTATGATTGCCGATTTCGTCGTTCTCGGCGATGATCCGCTCACCGCGGAGGACATAGCGGGCATCGAGGTCAAGGCACTCTATCTGCACGGCAAGAAGCATGTTGCAAAAAAGATAGGCGTCGCCGGACTTCTGGCTCGGGCGATCATAAAACGGATCACCCAAAGAGAATACATATGACAAAAAAGGCTCCCCCATCCGGGGGAGCCTTTTGGCGTTATTGAGGCCCTTCAATCCAGCAGCGCGAGCGCCTGCAGGACGGCCGCGGCCGAAACGTCGGCCGCATGCTGCTCAAACTGCTCGAACGACGCAGCGGCCGTGCCGTCGGCGAGGTCCGAGATCGCGCGCACCACGGCAAACGGCACGCCGCTCATGCTCGCCGCCTGCGCGACCGCGCCGCCCTCCATCTCCGCCGCCATGGCGGCCGGGAACGCGCGGCGGATGGCCGCCTTCGCCGCCGCACCGGAGATGAACTGGTCGCCCGTGGCGATCAGGCCGCGGTGCACCCGCTGCGCGCCGATCGCATTGCCGGCCGTCTGCGCCAGCAGGGCAGACAGCGCCGCATCGGGCGCGAACACCGTTGGCGCGCCGGGGTCGCCCATGCACACGCAGCCGCGCACGAAGCCGATGGGCGCGGCGTCAAAATCGTGCTGCACCAGCCCGTCGGCCACCACGATGTCGCCGACGGCGAGGCCGCCAGCCAGTCCGCCTGCGATGCCGGTGTTGATGACCGCGCCGGGTGCGAACCGGTCGATGAGCACCTGTGTGCAGCGTGCCGCGCTGACCTTGCCGATGCCGCACCGGACGAGCACGACCTCCCGTGCGCCCAGACGGCCCGTGTGAAAAATCAGCCCCTGCACGGTCTCCTGTGCGGGCTGCGCAAGCGCCGCGATGAGCGCGGCGAGCTCCGAATCCATGGCGCCGATCACGCCGATCCGGCCGTAAGACATGGTGATGACTCCTTCCGGAGGCACGGCCGCGGCCGTGCCGTTTTTCGTCCACCTTAATCCATCCGCGCGCCGGTGTCAAGCCGCGCTATGAAATTTATGAGTCGCTCATAAATTTGCGGATATCTTGTTCCCGCCGTGCGGCTTGCTATCATGAAGGCAAGCTCAAAAACCACAAGGAGGAACGCATCATGCTCAACGAAAATGTTAAAAAACTGCTCAAGGAAAACATGTGGGACCTGGCCACCTGCAGCGCTGGTGTGCCGAATGTGGCGTCGGTCGCGTTCAAGGACGTGACAGACGACGGCAAGCTCGTCGTCGGCGACGTGTTCCTGGACACGATGCTGCGCAACCTTGCCGCGAATGGCGGCCGCATCGCAATCTCCGTGTACGACGCCAAGACACTTGAGGGCTACCAGATCCGGGGAACGGCCGAGCACGTCTCGGACGGGCCGGTCGTGGCCATGTTCAAGGCCATGGCCGAGCAGATGTTTCAGGGCGCGGCCACGGCGAAGGGCGCGCTGGTCATCACGCCGGAGACCGTCATCGTCACGACGCCGGGCGCCGAGAACAAGAAAGTTCTGTAACGGCGCACGCGCGCTTTCCATCGCTTTTCATCCTTCTCTTTTTGCCCGGAGGCGGGCGCGGGTACCGGAATGCGGCCCGTGCCCGCCTTTCACACACGCTTGAAATACTTGAAACTTTCCTGCGTCTGGTATACAATATCCTAAATGCCAGCCGTGGATAATCACAGGCAGGAGGAAAAGGAGACCACCGGGCTATGTTTCAAGTGGCGGTGTGCGATGATGAGGCGGTATTTCTCGACCGGACCGTGCAGATCCTGCACGACGCGTTCGGGGAGATGCCGCATGCTATTCAGACATTTCAAACCGCGGGCGCGGCGCTGTCTGCGATCGGGGAGACGGACTACCGGCCGGATATCGCCGTGCTGGACATCCGTCTGGCGGACGCAGACGGAATCGCGCTGGCCAAGCAGATCAACCGCAGCGTGCCGGCGTGCCGGATCATTTTTCTCTCCAGCTATACCGGCTACCTCATGGACGCCTACGAGGCGGAGCACGTCTACTATGTGCTCAAGCCGGACATGGCAGTGCGGCTGCCGGTCGCGCTGCGCAAGGCGCTGACGGCGCTGGCATCCGATAAGGCGCTGACCGTCCGGCGCGGCGCATCCGTGCAGCGCATCGTGCTCGACCGGGTGCTGTGTCTCGAGCGCTTTCTGCACCGAACGGTCGTTCACATGACCGACGGGGATCTGGAGACCACACAGGATCCGCGGGAGCTGCTCGAGAGCGGACAGGCGGAGGATCACTTCATCCACTGCCACAAGAGTTTCTGGGTCAATGAACAGATGATCGCGTCCATGGAGCGCGACAATTTCCGCCTCAACGGCGGCATGCTCATTCCCATCAGCCGCTCGCGCCGGGACGCGGCCAGGGCGGCGTTTTTCCGGCTGCTGGCCGGCCGGGCCGCGCAGATCGATGCACAGGCGGACGGCAGCTTCGCCGCAGAGGGCGCATGTGATGACTTATAACGGTTATGTGGCTGACCTGTTTTTTAACGCTTGCGCCATCGCCCTGTGGGCGGCGTTTTTGTGGCGTGTGCTCGACGGGCCGCGCTTTTCGACCTGGCTGACGGCGGTGCTTGCCGCAGCCATCGGGGCTGTGTATATGGCGGCGACCCTGCTGCTCACCAACGCGGGGCAGGTGCGCACGCTGATGTTCCCGCTGTGCTCGCTCGCGATGGCGTTTTTGCTCTTTCGCGGCCGGGCCGGACGCAAGATACTTGCGGTCGCGGCGGAGCTGGCCGTCTCTCTGCTGATGGAGCTGATGTTTACGCCGCTGATGATCGACCTTCAGCCAAGCGACAAGCTGTCGGTCTGGGCAGACCCGCGCGCGCTGATCTACGGTGTGACGTTTTTGCCGGTGCTGGCACTGGGGCTGGGGCTGCTCAGTCTGCTGTTCACGCGCTCGAAAAATAACCTCTCCGGCAAGCAGCTGCTTATCTTTTCGGCGTTTCCGATCACGCAGATGTTCTGCGAGGCCTCGCTTGTGACGCTGATGTTTTCGCCGCCGCACCTCGAGTATATTCCCATGCAGCTGATCGTGTCGGCGCTGTTTCTGGTCTCGGACATTCTGCTCTACCGCACCATGGTGCATACGGAGCAGCGCGTGCAGCTCGAGGTGGAAAACCAGCTGCTTGAAAAGCAGCTCGACGCGCAGCTCGCGCACTACAGCGACCTGACCGGGCAGTACGAGCAGATCCGCGCCATGCGGCACGATATTTCCCATCATCTCAACACCATCAACGCCCTCCTGCAGGCGGGCAATCTGAAAGCGGCCTCGGAATATTCCGAGCAGCTGCTGCCGATGCAGACGGATATCTCCCGGCTCGGCAAGTGCCAGAACCCAGTCGTGGATGCGTTCCTGTACAGCCGCATGCAGGATGCGGAGGCGAAGGGCGTGCCGGTGCAGGCGGACGTGTCGCTGCCGGTGGAGCTGCCGGTGTCCAACACGGACCTGATCGTCGCGTTCGGCAACATGCTCGATAACGCCCTGGAGGCCTGCGAGGGCGTGCCCGGTGCGCAGATCCGCTTGCAGGCGTATCTCGCGAAGGGGTATCTCGTCATTCACGAGCGCAACCCGGTGCGCGGTGAGCCTGCAGCGGCAAAGCCGCGGCGCATTCCGGAGCTGGAGCGCGGCGTGGGCTTTCGCGTGCTGAGCGCTCTGGCGCAGAAGTATGACGGCAGCTTCCGGCATGCACTGGAGCCGGGCGGTGACTACACCGTCACGCTCATGCTCAAGGCTGCACCCGATCCAGTCGTAAATCCAGAAAAAATAGCAGAGAGGAGCTAATTTTATATGCGTATTGCAGTCCCTTATGAAAACGGAAACATTTTTCAGCACTTTGGCCGCTCGGAGGCGTTTAAGTTTTATGACGTCGACGGCGACGCTGTCACGGCGACGGCCGTCGTGTCCACGAACGGCAGCGGCCACGGCGCGCTGGCGGGTTTCCTCGTGGCGCATCACGCCGATGCGGTCATTTGCGGCGGCATTGGCGGCGGCGCGCAGTCGGCGCTCACGGAGGCGGGCATCCGGTTTTACGGCGGCGTGAGCGGCAGCGCGGACGCGGCGGTGCAGGCGCTGCTCGGCGGCTCGCTCGGCTATGACCCCGAGGCGCGCTGCGATCATCACGACCACGCGCACGGCGCGGGCCACACCTGCGGCGAGCACGGCTGCGGTGAACACGGCTGCCACAGTTGATGGCAACGGCATTGAGCAAGGGCTCCGGAAAACCGGAGCCCTTGCTCATTTTCGGCGGCACAAAGAAAATTTCCAGTTTTCTCTGTCAGCGTCTTGACATTCCGGGCAGGATGTGCTATTTTTTGCTGACCAGATGGTAAATGAAAATCTGGGTACATATTGATTCGATCAAGGGGAGGAAATACCATGACACAGTCCGTGAAAGACGAAGCAAAATTCCTGGATACCCGCCTCGACGACGAGACCGCCGCCGTACTGGAAAAGTGGAACCTGGTCATCCTCGGCGCAGCCCTGCTGCATGATGCCGACCACATCCGCCAGGCCATCCGCTGGCGCTATAAGATCCCGATGCAGCTCTGGATCATCAACCTGGCCGTGTACGTTTTGCCAACCGTGGCGGAGTTTTTGCTGAAAAACAAGCGCGCGTCCTCGTTTTTGACCGTCGCCGCCAACGGCATCGTCACGAGTGCGGCGTTTTTGAAGGTGCACCTGTTCAAGCCCACGACGGACATCTGGGGCGCCTGGAACTACAACTACTTCAAGCTCGCCAAGGGCGTGTGGCACGAAGGTCAGTTCATCAAGGGCATCGACTGGATCGACTGGGCGCTGCTGCTCGACCTGCCCGCCGTGGCCATCCCGGCGTGCATGACGGCGATCAAAAAGCGCAGGGAATTCAAGCAGAACCTGCTGGAAGCGGGCGAAGAGGCCTGATTTTATGGAGAGGGAGCGCCGGCTGTGCGCTCCCTTTTGACTTGGGGGCGAAGCAAATGAAAGACATTTCGCTGAGAATTCTGGACATGGAGTGCGCCGCGTGCGTGGCGCGGCTGGACCGTGCGCTGGAAAAGCTGCCCGGCGTGCAGCGCGCGGCGGTGAACTACACCGCCGCCTCGGCGCTCATCACCTACGACGAGGGCGAGACCGATCTCGCCGCGATCGCGGCGCGGATCCGTCGCGCGGGCTTTCGCGTGCCGGTCGAGGAGCAGGATCTGCTCCCGGCGGAGGCGGATGCGGCCAAGACTGCCGCTGCAGCGGACGCGCTGCGCGCGGTGTTCGGCGTCAAGGATGTGGCCGTGCAGGCGGACGGCACGCTCACAGCGCGCCTCTGGCCCATCGGCGTGGACGGGCGCGACCTTGCCGCTGCCTGTGCGGACGCGGGCTGCGCTGTCACGCTCGGCGAGCTGCGCGGAGGCAACGCGGATCAGGAGCTCGAAAAGCGCATGGACCTGCTCAAAACGCTCGTGACTTCGGCCTGCTGTACGGCGCCTCTCATGCTCGAGATGCATCCGAAGCTGCAGTTCCTGGCCGGAACGGCGCTGCAGTTTGGCCCCGGGCGGTATTTTTACAAGAGTGCGTGGAGGGGAGCGCGCAACCGCACGTTCGGCATGGATTTCCTCGTCTCGCTCTCGTCCACGCTCATCTATCTCTACAGCGCTTACGTGACGTTCACGCCGCGCCGCAGCTACAAGCTCTACTTTGCGTCCGACGGGGTGCTGCTCTCGCTCATCCTCTTCGGCAAGTATATGGAGCAGGTCGCGGCCGGGGAGGCCAACTCCGCCATCCGCAAGCTCATGCACCTGCAGCCGCGCACGGCCATGGTCCAACGCGGGGACACGTTTGTCGAGCTGCTGGTCGACCAGATCGCGGAGCACGACCGGGTGCGCATCCGCCCCGGCGAGCGCGTGCCGGTCGACGGGACGATCGTCAGCGGCCAGTGCGCGGTCGACGAGTCCATGCTCACCGGCGAGAGCATGCCGGTGGACAAGGTCCCCGGCGACAAGGTCATCGGCGGCAGCTTAAACCGCTCCGGCTCTGCCATCGTCTCGGCCGAGGCGCTGGGCAAGGCGTCCGTGCTCGAGCAGATCATTCAGATCGTGCGGCAGGCCCAGTGCGAAAAAGCACCCGTGCAGCGCTTTGCCGACAAGGTCGCGCGCTGGTTCGTGCCGGGCGTCATCGGCGCGGCGGCGCTGACGTTTCTCGCCTGGTACCGGCGCATTGCGCCGCGCAATCTCGAGCGCGCGCTGCTCACCTGCTGCGACGTGCTGTCGGTCGCGTGCCCGTGCGCGCTCGGCCTCGCCACACCGACGGGGCTCATGGTCGGCTCCGGCCGCGCGGCGGAGCACGGCATCCTCTTCAAGAGCGGTGCGGAGCTAGAAAACGCCTACAAGGCCGACTGCGTCGTCTTTGACAAGACCGGCACGCTCACGAACGGCGCGCCCGCGCTTACGGACGTCTGCCCGTGCGGCGCCGTGCAGCCGGAGACGCTCGTGCGGCTCGCCGCCGCGCTCGAGCAGTGCTCATGCACTCGCTGCGGCTCAAGGACGGCGGCAAAAAGGAGAGACGTTTCCCATGGAAGAAAAAGTCCTGACGACGCATGTCCGCGGCATCTACTGCCGCCAGTGTCCGGAGTGGATCGTGGACGACCTGCTGCACACGCGCGGCGTGCTCGACGCGGCGGTGTCATTCTGGCGCGCGGAGCTGACCGTGCGCTATGACCCAAAGATCGTCACCGAGGCGGAGCTGCGCCGCGTGCTTGCAGATTGCGGTTACCCTGCCTGTGAAAAAGGCGCGCCGGGGTCGAACCCGCTGCGCAACGCGCTCAAAAGCGCCCTCGGCCGCGGGCCGGAGGGGTGAGGGACGTACCTTTTTGTGCCTGACCAGTATTGCGGACAGCTTTTGCGGCGGCCGCCGCATAAAATAAAGGCCGCCGTGACCCATACCGGTCAGAAAATGCTGTGCGGTGGTGAGAAGATGGAGCAGAAATTACGGCGGGACCGCAATCATGGCGACAACTTGCGCCGCCTGCGCAATGCCAGCGGACTCTCGCAGGAGAAGCTGTGCGCCGAGCTGCAGCGCCGCGGCTGCGACATTGACCGCACGACCTACGCCAAATACGAGGCGGGCGAGCTCAATGTGCGCGTGAGCGTGCTGCTCGCGCTCAAAAAGCTCTACGGCTGTCCGTATGATGCCTTCTTCGCGGGGCTGGATACGGCGGACGACGCCGAAGCCTGACAAGAAAGCGCCGCCCCGGAAGCAGATCGCTTCCGGGGCGGATTTTCACGTTATAGATAGAATTTCGGCTCCTTGCGCCCGGCACAGTATTTTTTCACCGTGGCGGCCGCGGCCAGGCGCAGCGGCAGCGGCACGCTGCGCGCCGACTGCGGGCAGATCTGGATGCAGCGCAGACAGGAGATGCACTTGGCTTTATCCACCTTCTGCGGCGCGTCCTTCGGGATAGCGCCGGCGGGGCAGTTGTCCGCGCACAGGCCGCAGCGGATGCAGCGCAGGCCGCCGGCCGGCTTGAGCGGTAGGCCGTTGTAGGCGCGGTAGTTCGGGCTGCCGGGCACGGTGATCCCGGCCGGGGCGTCGGCGGCGATGCGGGATTTCAGCTGCGTGCAGAATTCTGCGATCTTTGCGCGGTCGGACGCGTCGGGCCGGCCGGCGGCGATGTCGGTGTTGACCGAGTGCGGCGCAATGACCTCCGCCGCCGCGATCACGCGAAAGCCCAGCGGGGCGAGCGTGTCGCGCATTTCGAGCAGGGCGTCGTCCACGGCGCGGTTGCCGAATACGGCTACAAGCACGGCCGGGGTGTCCGTCCCGCGCAGGGCGCGCACGCGCGCGAGGCACGGCCCGGGTACGCGGCCGCCGTAGACCGGGAAGAACACGAGCAGACAGTCATCGGCAGAAAACGTCTTTGCCTCGGCGCAGACGGTGATGTCGGTGCAGGCATCGGCGGCGTTCAGGTTTTCTGCGAAGAGCCCGGCGACATGCTGCGTGCCGCCCGTGGGGCTGAAGAAATACAGGTGCAGGTTGCGCGGATGCATGGCATGGCCTCCCAATTTCAGATTGCCTGTATTATAACGAAAACCACCTGTGATTGCAATGCTTCGGGGACACAATGGGCAGGAACTGTGTCATTTTGTGCAGGCCGCCGAATGGCGCGGCCGGCCACCGGCCGGGGCGGACTCTGCCGGTGTCGGTGCGCCGGATCAGTCGTTCGACCGGCCCCGGTGTGCGTAGTCGGCGTCAATGCGCCGCTTCCAGTCTCCATTCAGCGGCCGGCTGCTGCGGACGGCGCTGATCGCCTCGCCGATGACGTCGTAGTTGAGCGCGGTGCCGGCGCTGTCACAGCAATAGTTGGCGGCGCGGCTCGCGTCGATGCCGAACGCGTTCGCCGTCTCTACGGCGTCGATATTCGCGCCGAGGAACAGGAACTCCCAGCCGTATTTCGCCTTTTCCTTTTCGATCATCTGCCGGACGTGCGCAATGCCGTAGCGGCGGCTGGCGTTTTCCATTCCGTCGGTCGTGATGACGAACAGCGTGTGTTCCGGCACGTCCTCCGGCCGCGCGTATTTGTGGATGTTGGCGATGTGGTGGATCGTGCCGCCGATGGCGTCGAGCAGCGCTGTGCAGCCGCGCACGGTGTAGTCGTCGGTCGTCAGCGGGCGAACGTCCTGCACGTTCACGCGGTCGTGAATGACCTTGCTCGCGCTGTCAAACAGCACGGTCGAGACAAGCGCCGTGCCGTCCGCCTTTTTCTGCTTTTCGATCATGGCGTTGAAGCCGCCGATCGTATCCGACTCCAGCCCCGCCATGGAACCGTTGCGGTCGAGGAGAAAGACGATCTCTGTCAGGCCCTTTTTCATGTTCCGTTCCTCCTGAAATCAAATATGACTGCTCGGTTTTCACCTTGCAGTCATATTCTAGCGCCGGTTCGGGCCGGAGTGGTCGCCTGGCAGGCGACATTGTTCACATGCCGAGGAGGGGCTGGTCAAATGCGAACAGCGCCTCGTTGATCTCAAACACGTTGTAGTTGCCGCGCTCGACGAAAAACTCCACGATGATGTCAAACTTGCTTGCGTGCGACAGGGCGAAGCCCGCCTTGGCGAGCATGTCCCGCATTTCCGCCGGCGGCAGCTCGAGCGCGAGCGCAAACGCGATCACCGTCGGCTTCGATGGCCGATAGTTTTTGCCCGAGCGGATCTTGGAAAAGAGCTTGCGGTCGATGTTCGCTTTTTTATAGCACTGTGCGTCGGTCATGCCGCGCTCGTCGATCTTCCGCAGCAGCATCTCTGAAAAGCTCTCGTCAAGCTGGGCCAGCGCATTTGCGAGCAGTGCGGTATCTGCCGCCACGGCCGGTCCGCACTCCGGCGCCTGCTCCGGCATTGGTGCGCGCGGCTGCTGCAGGCACGGCCGCCGATGGTCGATCTGTGCGGCGGCATAGCGGTCGTCAATATAAGCGGTGATGTCTGCAAACAGCCGGCTGCCGATCCGGTATGCCTCGCGGCCGAAGATGACGAGATAGATCGTCATGTCGTGCTCCAGCAGAAAATCACGGATGGTGTCCACCGCGGTCGTCAGTGCCTGGTCTTTCGGGTAGCCGTAATTGCCCGAGGCGATCAGCGGAAAGGCGACCGACGTGCAGCCGTATTCCTCTGCCAGCGCCAGTGCGGCCCGATAGCAGGAGACGAGCCGGGCCTGCTCGCCGTGCTGCCCACCATGCCAGCGCGGGCCGACGGTGTGGATGACATATCTGCACGGCAGACCGCAGCCGGCCGTGATCCTGGCCTCGCCCTCGGCGCAGCCGTGCAGCGCGCGGCACGCCGCGGCCAGCTCCGGCCCGGCGGTGCGGAAAATGGCGCCGCTGACGCCGCCGTCCCCGAGCAGCGTCGGGTCGGTGGCGCTGACGATGGCGTCCACGTTCATTTTGGTGATGTCATTTCGCACGATCTGCAGCGGCATGGCGGCCCCGCCTTTCTTTTCTTTTGGCTGTAATCATATGGTAGCACATCCGCGGCACATCTGCAACGCCCGGCTTGCCCGCCGGCGCGCCGCGTGCTATACTGGCGGCAGCAACACCGGAAGGGGGCGGCCGCCATGCGCGAATCCGCAACGAAAAAAGTGCTCGCCGAGAGTCTCAAGGAGCTCATGCTCCGGTGCGATTTCACGGATATCACCGTGACCGACCTCTGCGCGGCCGCGGAGATCAACCGCCGCACGTTCTACCGGCACTTTACGGACAAGTACCAGCTCGTGACGTGGATCTACGACAAGGGCTTTCAGAAGGCAATCGGCGACGATGAGCCGGGCCTGTTCGACCTCTTCGGGCGCGTGTGTACATATCTGTACGCCGACCGCGCGTTTTATGCCCGCGCGCTCACGTTCACGGGGCAGAATTCATTCCACGACTTTCTCTGCGCTCGGCTGCGGCCGTACCTGCAGGCGGATTTTTCCGACCTCTTTTCTGACCCGCAGACCGAGGCGTTCATGTCCGGAAAAATGTCGGATGTGGTCATGGACATCATTCAAAACTGGCTCAGCCAGCCGGATTGTCCGCCGCCGGAGGTATTTGCGCCCTGGGCGTTGCACCTGTGGAAGGACATCATGGGCCGGTGGAAGGAGCTCGGCGATGCGTGGGAGCACACATTCGACCACAAAAACGTATAAGTGAGGCAAAAAGCCACGGAACAGCGGTTCCGTGGCTTTTCTTGAGGCACAATTTGTTTTATGCTGAACACACCCCCCTCATCTGGAAGCGTGCAGGCCCAGAGGTCTCGTTTTGATCTTTCATGGTACCTCTTCCTCCGTTGCGCGACGGTGCCCGCGCGCTTCCGATTTCGTCCTTTCGGCAGAGCATGCCTTCCTTTGATACCAGATGCCCCGGACTGCATTTGCAGCCCGGGGCATCTGTGGTTTTGGGTTGTGTGGGCGAGCTGCCTGGGAGCCGCTGCACCGATTTCAATCCACGCGCACCAAATTTGATATTGTTTTATCAGTTCTTTCGTGCAAAAACCAATCTTTTGTTCCATATACATCCATAACCGGAGAGATATCAATCGCACAGAGTGCCCAGGCCTGAGCACTCTGCGCGATTGGCAGTGTTATTCGGTTTTTTGATATTGCAGCAGTCTTGCGAAAAATGTCTGCGCGAAGGCAATGAATCGCTGCGCGGACGGCTGCTGCGTCAAGCGCCGGTTCCAGCACAGGGCCACTTCGCCGCCGAGATCCGTATTGTGGCGGCGGCAGTAACGCCCCCATACAGGGTGGTCCATAAAGCCGACGTTCATCACGCCGCAGGCGCCCCCCTGCGAGACCATCATCACAACGGTGCAGGCGTCCGCCAGCTCGGAGACGATGTTCGGCCGAAGGCCGTGCCGTGCAAAAAAACAGGTCCAGGTCGCCGCGGATGCCGCCGCCCTTTGGCGAGGTGACAATCGGCAGATCCCGCAGGTCATCCAGCGTCAGCACATCCTTTTTCAGCAGCGGACTGTCCGGCGGCAGGAAGATGCACCCGGGATCGAAATACATCGTCCGGCTCTCGAGTTCGGGGCACTCGCCCGGTTGAAGCGGCGGCATCAGCGTGGCGAAGTCCGCCTTGCCGGTACGCAGCGCCTCAAGGATCTCGCCGCGCATACAGTACCGGGCGGTGAGCGTGCGGCCCGGGAACGCTTTTTGATACGCAAGTGTCATTTCCGGCAGATAGCCGGGCGCGTCTACGAGGAAAATATAGTTTTTCTCCGTGCGGACGAGCAGGTCATCCACATCATTGTGCAGCGCATCCACAAGCGCAAGGATCGTCTGACTCTTTTCATAGACTAGCTTTCCGCAGGGTCTGAGCGTCACGCCGCGGCCCGTATGGTCAAACAGCGGTGCACCCAGTTCGTTTTCCAGCTGCCGGATGATTTTCGTCAAAAACGGCTGGGATACGCCCGGCGCCGCGGCTGCGCGGGAAATGTGCTGCATTTGCGCGGCCAGCGTGAAATAGCGCAGATCACGAAGCTCTATCGGTCCGTCCTCCATCCTCTGCTGCAGCCAATATCCGCAGTTTCGATTTTTCATCATGGTAACACGCATCTGCCCACGCGTCAAACAGATATCTCTTGTAGTCGCTGCGGGCGGCAAAGCCGGATTTCTGCATGCTGTGCGTCTGCGATGCCGGCAATTGGAAGACATGATTTTTATGAGAAAAAACTGGATGCCGGGCCGGCGGCACGGACTGCATAGACTACCGGAATTTGCAGAAAATAGGGTTGCCGAAATGCAAAACAGAGCAAAGGAGTTTTCAGAATATGAAGGCAACCGGAATCGTGCGCCGGATCGACGACCTCGGCCGCGTGGTCATCCCCAAGGAGATCCGCCGCACCATGCGCATCCGCGAGGGCGACCCGCTGGAGATCTACACCGACACCGACGGGCAGGTCATTTTCAAAAAGTATTCCCCGATGGGCGAACTGTCCGAGTTCGCCGCGCAGATCTGCGACGCGCTGCACAAGACTACCGGCAGCATCGCCGCCGTGTGCGACCGCGACGCCGTCATCGCCGTGGCCGGCGGCGGCAAGCGTGAGCTGCTCGACCGGCGCATCAGCCGCGAGCTCGAAGAGCTCATGAGCACGCGCGGCCAGTACGCAGCCGACAGCTGCACGCTGCCGGTCGTCGACACCGACGAGCGTTATGCCGTCTCCGTCGCCGCGCCCATCCTCTCCGAGGGCGACGTGCTCGGCTGCGTGCTGTTCGTGGCCGCGCACGGCGACGACCCTGCCGGCGAGACGGAGCGCAAGCTCGCGCAGGCCGTGTCGGGCTTCCTCGGCAAGCAGATGGAGAGCTGAGGGCACCGCGGGACCCAAAAGCGTCAGGGCGTATGTACGCCCTGACGCTTTTTCCGATCGATATAAAAAGACCTCCGGGCGCCCCCGGAGGTCTTTCGCTGCAGATGCAGCCGTTATGGACACGCGCCCCGTACGCTGCAGACACGCACCATGATCACTGTGGCGGGATGAGATTTGCCATGCGGCGGAGAACAAAAAGGGTAGATAAATCCGTAAAAAGAGATCAGATAAAAGAGAAAAGAATTGATAAAAAGAGATGGGCCAGATTGCGAAAATGGGTAAAAAATGTGCGTACGCAGACATCCCGACTTCACAAATGATACTTGCAGTTTATCTTAGCGGCGCCGGAAAGTCAAGAGAAATCCACCTTATTTTTCAAAAATCAGGTCTGGCAATTCTCTGGCAAAGGAAAACCGTTGAACTCCGCCGGAATGTGATGTAAAATAAAAATAGACATACGCAAGCAAAAGGGGGTACGGTGCATGACCGTATTGGTGACCGGCGGCATGGGCTACATCGGCAGCCACACGTGTGTGGAGCTGCTCGAGCAGGGCATGGATGTCGTCGTTGTGGACAATCTTGTCAACAGCAGTGCAGAGGCGGGCAGACGGGTCGAACAGATCACGGGCCGGCCGCTGAAATTTTATCAGATGGACGTGCGCGACCGCGCCGGGCTCGACCGCATTTTTACCGAGCAGAAGATTGACTGCGTCATTCATTTCGCGGGCCTCAAAGCCGTGGGCGAGTCGGTGCATATGCCACTGGAATATTACGACAACAACCTCGGCTCGACGATCACGCTCTGCGAGGCGATGCGTGACCACGGCGTCCGGCAGATCATCTTTTCCTCGTCGGCGACGGTGTACTCCGGCGACAACGAGATGCCGCTCTACGAGACGTCCCGTACCGGCGGCTGCACGAATCCTTATGGTTGGACGAAGTACGTCTGCGAGCAGATCCTGCGCGACTATGTTGTGGCCGACCCGAGCTGGTCGGTCGTGCTGCTGCGCTACTTTAACCCCATCGGTGCGCACCCGAGCGGCCTCATCGGCGAGGATCCGCGCGGCGTGCCGAACAACCTCATGCCCTACATTTCGCAGACGGCCATCGGCCGGCTGGAATGCCTGAGCGTCTTTGGCGACGACTATGATACGCCGGACGGCACCGGCGTGCGCGATTATATTCACGTCATGGATCTCGCGCGCGGCCACGTCGCGGCAATCGCCTACATGGCGGAGCATCCGGGTGAGAGCATCTTCAACCTCGGCACCGGCAAGGGCTACAGCGTACTCGAAATGGTGCACGCCTTCGAGGCGGCCAACCACGTGCGCGTGCCGTACCGGATCGCGCCGCGCCGCGCGGGCGATCTGCCAACCGTGTATGCCTGCCCGGACAAGAGCGCGCGCATCCTCGGCTGGCGCGCACAGTATTCGCTTGAGGACATGTGCCGCGACAGCTGGCATTGGCAGACACAAAACCCCAACGGCTACGAAACTGCCTGACGGACTGACCGTGCCCGGGCCGGAGTTTTCTCCGGCCCGGGCAGCGCTGCGCCGCCTGCGGGCGGTGCTTTTTTGCGGCCTGAAGGGGCCGCGCTGTTCACATAATGTGCAACAAAAATCGAATTGCTTATTGACAGCCTGTACTAGATGCTGTACGATATAGCAGATCGATATGCAAGATAAAGGGGATTTACACACAAGATATTGTGTTTTCCATTCGGAGGGGGAGGAACAGAGAAATGAAGATCATCAAGCGCAACGGCGCCGAGGCGACGTTTGACATTTCCAAGATCATCATGGCCGTCACGAAGGCCAACGCCGCCGTCGAAGAGGGCGACCGCATGACGCCGCGGCAGATCCAGCGCATTGCCGAGAGCGTGGAGCTCGCCTGTCAGGAGCTGGGCCGCAGTGCCGCCGTGGAAGAAATTCAGGACATGGTCGAAAAGCAGATTATGGCCCACGGCGCGTTCGAGGTCGCCAAGGCCTACATCACCTACCGCTATACCCGCAGCCTGGTGCGCCGCGCCAATACGACCGACGACCGCATCCTGAGTCTCATCGAGTGCAACAACGAAGAGGCCAAGCAGGAAAACTCCAACAAGAACCCGATCGTCAACAGCACGCAGCGCGACTACATGGCCGGCGAGGTCAGCCGCGACATCACCAACCGTCTCCTGCTGCCGAAGGACATCGTCGAGGCGCACGAGGAGGGCATCATCCACTTCCACGACGCAGATTATTACGCGCAGCACATGCACAACTGCGACCTCGTGAACCTTGAGGACATGCTCGAAAACGGCACCGTTATCACCGGCACACTCATCGAGCGGCCGCACAGCTTCTCGACCGCGTGCAACATCGCGACCCAGATCATCGCGCAGGTCGCCTCCAACCAGTACGGCGGGCAGTCGATCTCGCTGA
>ERZ826220.1357-NODE-1357-length-24698-cov-7.241367_pt1 | contig 24698 bp, 19 predicted proteins | sample MGYA00519927_ERZ826220 | MGnify/ENA primary metagenome ERZ826220 (study PRJEB31778, sample SAMEA3449225) | human gut metagenome | biome: human gut; feature: human-associated habitat; material: faeces | place: United Kingdom | collected 2010/2012 ... | reverse complement strand
CGCATAAAGCGAGCATTTAAACCGCCGCGACTAAAGTCACAAATATAGGGTATCGCTTCTCTTCCCGGGCGTCTGTCTCTTAACGAATTAAATAGCAATATTTTGTACTGTTTGAATATTCTTCTTTGTATTTATATCCAAGTTCATCGAACTGTTTAATTTCCTCTGGATTTTCTATCTGATGTTCTGCCATATAGCGTACAAGGGAACCTCTTGCCATTTTTGCGTAGGTTCCTTTTTCTTTTATTTTTCCATCGATCAGTTCTCCAAATACACAGGTTATAACTCGTACATTTTCAGGGATATATTTTAAAATGCTTTTGCTGTATTCTTTGGAGGCAAGGTTAATGAGACAATCGCAGTCTTTTAAGACGTAGTCTGCCAGTTTTTGTCCCCAAAAGTCATATAAATTATCTATTTCTTCTTTGTGGAAGCGTGCCCGCATTTCAAGGCGATATGGAATTACTCCGTCAAATGGAGATAGTGCACCGTAAAAGCCTGATAAAATCCGTAAATGTTTTTCTAACCATGTAAAAGCCTGCTCCTCAAATACTGCTGGAGCCATATATTTATACTGGATTCCTTCATAGGAAAGAATCGCCGGGCTTAGATTCTGTTTTAAGTTTCCTATTCGAAACTGTCGCTCATTCTCTTCCACAAGCTTATCACTGCATTTCCACAAATCTTTTAGCTCATCAAATGACATATTTCCCATGTAAGAAAAAAGCTTCTCTGCTTCTTTTATAAAAAATGGGATATTTTTATACGGTAAAATATCGTTTCTTATTTTCATTTTTTTCGCTGGGGAAATAATTACTTTTAACATTTGGATTTCTTCCTCTTACTTTCCTATTTTTTATTTGTCCATTTACAGATTCTGAATTTGTATATTTTTCGTAACATACCAGTGTTTCTTCCTTCTAGCTTCTAAAGTATTGTTGGATATAGTTTGATTCGTGACTCTTTTGTTGTAACTGCCAAATGATTGTCCATAAACTATTATTACTAAACAGCTAATACACTATCCTATACCAGAATTTTTTCAAACACTCCTTGAATCCCTTAGAAAATTTAACTTTACAAATTTATTGTTATAAAAGAACTATACTATATATCTAGTGACATGCTCCCACCACTTAAATCATAGATTTTGAAGTGGGGGCTTCTTGCTCAATGGCTCTACTGAGCCAAGTATCTACAAGCTATCCTCGCGTGCCCCGCGATTCTTTTGCCCGGATACGGGCATATTTCTTATTATCAGCTTGTCCGGATACGGACAGTTTATGCTGTCAACATCCTTCTTGCCTCTTCACGTATGTTGATTGCTGCATTACGATCTCTGTCCATCTTATTTCCACATACACAGTGATAGACTCTTTCGGATAATTTCAGCTCTTTCTTTATCCTTCCACATTTACAGCATTTTTTACTAGAAGGAAAGAAACGGTCTACCTTTACCATTTTCTTTCCTTTCCATGCCAGCTTATAGTCTAACATTTCCCTGAACATTCCATATCCATTATCCTGTACGCTTTTTCCGAAATGCAGGCACTGACCCATTGCTTTCATATCGATATCTTCCACTGCAGCCGCATCATAACCGTCTGCAATTTTTCGGCTAAGTTTGTGCAGATGATCCCTTCGCTGATTTCGTATCTTTTCATGACATCTGGCAACTTTCTTTTTCTGCAGTTCATAATTATGACTTCCCCGTACGCATCTTGACAACTTTCGCTGTTCCCTCGCCAGTCTTTTTTCATTTTTTCTAAAAAATCCTGCTTCTTCCGTCTCAACCTTTTCTGAAAACACTGCCATTCCCTGCATTGCATAATCAATCCCAAGTATCTTTGCAGTACTGTAATCCGGTCCAGCAGCTTGGTTTTCACAGCTGTATCCTTCATAAAGCAGGCTTGCAAAGTATTTTCCGGATGATTCCATACTGACTGTCACTGATTTCAGGCGAAGGCCTTCTGCTGGCTCCCTGTGTTTTTTCATGGCGATCCATTTTAATTTAGGAAGCCGGATCCGCTTACTTTCCACCAGGATATTTCCATTGACCACATTCGTTGTATAGCTGTTTTTGGAATGATGTTTTGACTTAAACCTTGGAAATCCAATCTTGGGATCCCGAAAAAAATTCTTATAGGCCTTTTCCAGATGAAGCTGGACATTTGCCAGCGCCAGCGAATCTATTTCCTTCAGAAATGGATATTCCTTTTTATACATGGCCGGTGTATTTTTTAACATTTTCTTCGTTTTTGCATACTCTCGTATCTTATCATTGAGCATCTGATTATACAGAAAACGACAACAGCCAAATGTTTTGCCAAGAAGTATCTTCTGTTCTTCTGTCGGATAAATTCGGAAACGATATGCTATGTTCAATACTTTTTCCCTCCCTGGGTTTCAATGTCTTGATGGATTACTTCTACCAGATCCCCTCCTGCTGTCAGCAGGGCAGAAACTCTGACTCCAAAAGGCTTCTTTCCAAAGCTTTTCCCTGATTTCCGGATACTCCTTTTTCAATAGTCTGCTACTGGCACTTTTTCAGGCATTGATAAATTTACTAAGTTCCGTTCTCGACTGTGCATGGAACATTACATACACATGATCAATGTCATGATTCCATTCTTCCAGAATAATCCCATACCCTGAAGCAATATGTTCCCATATTCCTTTTGCCCTTTCTGAAATTGGATTATCAATGACTTTTCTTCGATATCTCACTACCATGATCAGATGATAGTACATCAGATATACTGAATGCACATTATGATTTATTTTTCCTTTTCTACTGACTCTATTATACCATGGATTGCATTATTGAACAAGTGTTCTCTTTTTATTTTTACGCAATTCATCTCCCACCTGCAGAGGAAGGAGAATTCTTGCTATATTATGTTAAATTCATCTTATAATCAGATACGAGTGGTTTTAAGTATTCTGGCATTATCAACATATCTACCAGATTAAATGGACCGTCCCAGTCTTCTTTTCCATAGTATATGCACAAGCTTATTACTGGATGCAAACGGTCACTTTTTTGTAGGCCGGATAAAAATTCATCGGATGTATCAAAATTTTTTTCATTTCTGTTTTTGGCTGTTATCTCGTTGTATTCCTTTAAGTAAATAAGAGAATCTGCTATCATATGCCGTAGAGGCATGGCATAATGAATTTTCTCCTGATTCTCCAGACTCCATATGATAAAGTCAACGCCGTAAGCTGTTTTGCGGACAACATCCTTTCTAAACTATATACCTAATGGTTATTTACAAGGAATATATTACCATAATTTTCTTGAAATGTAAATATGAAAATTGGCATTTTTTACATGTATAGTGTATAATTTAAAGATATATTTTCAGAAAGGCAAAAGATAAATGAGACGTTTTGACATTATAAAATGGCTTTGGGTAGCCGGAATTATATACACATTTTTGCAGGGATATACATTTTATATGCAGAGACAGGGAGAAATAGCAGTTGGCTGTTCTTTTCTGTGTGCTTTTTGCATTTTCCAGTTTATTAGACGATTACACACGCTTTACTATCTCCATATGAAAATGAAAAATATTGACAAATTAAATGGCAGAGCATTTGAACGTTATCTCACTGTCCAGTTCCGGCATCTCGGTTATCATGTTACACTCACAAGTTATAGCCACGACTATGGAGCAGATCTTGTTCTTCGCAAATGGGGAAAAAAGATTGTTGTTCAGGCAAAACGCTATGAGCGAAATGTGGGAATTGCGGCTGTTCAGGAAGTTGTTGGTTCTATTGCTTATTACAAAGCTGATCGGGCAATGGTTGTTACAAATAGCAACTTTACGAAAAGTGCCAGAGATCTCGCTAAAAGAAATGAAGTAGAATTGTGGGGAAGAAAAGAAATGCAGAAAAAATTTCATATAAAAGCCTGAGTTCTGCTCGTTGGAAGCTCGAGAAAACAGTTGGAGGGATTTTGGGGAGAGGACAGGAGAATACAGAATGTCTGGAAAATGAAAACTTGTTGGATTGACATTTAAATCATTATCGTAATGGCATATGATAATAGTTTTAGAGCGTGTTTGAAAAATCATTCCTACAATCTGTATACCCCGTCAGATAGTTGTGATTTTTAAAAAGATTGAATATTCTGACAATAATAAAATAAATTCAGTGAAAACTAAAAAAATATATGATGAAATATTGAATTTAGAAAATCAGAGAAAAATATAAAAATAGTGTTGACAAAATAAGAATCCTGCTTTATAATACAGACATAAACAAAGAACGGACGGCACAGTCCATCATATAGATTTTGAAATTACAGGTTTTGCTTTTATCATGAAAAAGAGGTGAGAGTGCAAACAGATTAAAATTAATTTCAGAATTTAAATAAGCCAGAAGGAGGTACGGACCACCAAAAACATAAGTTATAACTCAGATTAGTAACATATTAATAATAGGAGGTACAGACCACCAGAAAGTTAAGTTTAAGATTTAAGAAACTATACTAATATAGGAGGTACAGACCACCAGAAAGTTAGGTTTAAGATTCAGGAAACGATACTAATATAGGAGGTACAGACCACCAAACAGTTAAGTTAAGATTCAGGAAACGATACTAAACAGGAGGTACAGACCACCAGAAAGTTAAGTTAGGATTTGGGAAACGATACTAATATAGGAGGTACGGTCCAACAAAAACTTAAGCTAAGACTCGAAACGATATCATAGCAGGAGGTACAGACCGACAAAAACATAAGCTATCGAATTTAAGTGAGATTGCAGATTTGAAAGTTTGATGGTTGCGAGTGATTAATATCAAGAGATAGCACTTCAGGTAGTAGTAAAAAGAGAAGAACTTAGAGAATCCAGGGAATCAGCTTAGAATTCAGAAGAATAATCGCCCAAAAAAGAGATGAATAATATAACTGGAGATTTTAAGGGATTGGAAGCAGGTGTATTATAAATCATAATCCTTTTGTAGAAGATAGAAGGAAAACTGATAACGAATAATACAGACCACGGAAGATTAGCTTAGAGTTAAAAGGGAAATAGGAGGTATAGTCCGTTGGACATAATTGAAAATCATTAGCGGAGAGCATCTAGAATTAGTAGTCAGGATGCTCTCTTTTTTTGTGCTCTTTTTGCCTGATTCTATTATTTTCTTAGTAAATATGATATACTTTTATATGATATCGCTATTGCGGAAATATAAAATTATTTAAATATTAAGATATTTTATAAAGGAGGTGCCAGTATGACAATTGGAGATTTTTTTACGATGGCGGCAGTCATTGTTGCAGCATGTCTTGTATACAATTTTGTTAAGGCATATACTAAGAAAAAATAAGAACTATTGCAGAGGAGAATAGGAGAGAAAGATGAAAAAAAGCAACATAAAAAGAATCTTAAGCGGAGTATTTGCCATGTTAATGGTGTGCTGTATCGCATTTACAACACAGGGATTGACCGTTAATGCCGCTATTGTTTCTGGAGGAAAGAAAAATTATAGTTATAAAGAACTAAAAACTGATTTAAAACAATTGCAGAAAAAATATAAAGATCATTGTCAGGTAAATGTAATCGGTAAAACTGCGGATAAAAGGAATTTATATGAAGTTGTGATTGGAAATCCAAACGCAAAGAAGCATCTTCTTGTGATCGGGAATCTTCATGCAAGAGAACATATGACAGTGCAGTTATGCATGAAACAAATTGAATATTATCTGAATAATTATAATAAGAAAATAAATGGCAAAAAAGTTTCAGCTACTTTAAATAAGGTAGCAATTCACTATGTACCCTCCTGTAATCCAGATGGAACAGCCATTAGTCAGAAGGGATTTAACGCTATTCGTAATAAAAGTCTTAGAAATGGTTTAAGAAGGATGGGCGGAAGTTCCAGTAGATGGAAAGCCAATGCAAGAGGTGTAGATTTAAATCGTAACTGGAAGGTAGCATTTAAAAAGGCCGGTAAAAAAGGTTCCTCCGGTTATCGAGGTCCCAAAGCAGCCAGTGAAAAAGAAGTACAGGCACTTGTAAAATGGGTAAATCGTATTGAGAGAAGATGGAAAATCGCAGGCGTTATCAGCTATCATTCTACAGGTTCTATTCTTTATGGAAGATGTGCCAGCCGCGCAACTAAAAAAGTAAGAAATATAACAACAAGAATGTACAAATTAGCAAAAAGTCTTACAAGATATCATCTTATGCCAACTGAATCCATTTCTGTAGCAAGAGGATGTTCTCGAGAATACTTCCTCTATAAAAGAAATATTCCATGCATTACCATTGAAGTTGGAGTGGGAGTAGCACCGTTAAGTGGAAGAGAATTTAACTCTATCTGGAATAAAAATAAAAACGTAGTAATCAGAGAAGCTCAGTTATTTGATTAAAAATCCTGATTTGTGAGGCTGCGGAGCAGACGAACTCCTGAAGATAAATAAAGCATATTTGTGACTTTAGTCGCGGCGGTTTGAATACTCGCTTATACACGCTCGTATCCAAACCTTGCTCCGAGGCCACAAATATGCTTTATTTATCTTCAGGAGTTCTGCTCGTTGGCAGCTCAGAAAATCAGTTGGAAGGATTTGGGGAAGAGGACAGGAGATGTAGAAGTTCCGGGAAATAAAATCAAATAATTTAAAATGATAAGATAAGTGTCAGCCCTCCAGTATTTCAATTTCTCAAAAGGTCACAACTGTCTGAAGTCTCCCTCAAATCTTTCTCAAAATAAATCCTGAATTTGCATGGGCAGCCAACAAACAGCTTCCAAAGAGAGCCGATACCCTATATTTGTGGCCTCGGAGCAAAGGTTGGATGCAAGCGGTTAAGCGAACATTCAACCTGCAGCGACTAAAGTCACAAATATAGGGTATCGGCTCTCTTTGGAAGCGTCTCCTTTGCTGTGCAAATCAGGATTTAATAACTCTTATATGGTTTTTCCATCAATTTCACTACTTCATACAGCAACATTGTTGCTGCACCAGTTCCACCCTTAGAGTAAATCTCAGTATCTTCATCAGATTCCGATGTTCCGGCAATATCAAGATGTACCCAAGGTTTTTTCTCAACGAATTCACCTAAGAATCTTGCAGCGGCAGTTGCACCACATTTTTTACCACAGTTAGCGATATCTGCTACAGTAGATGCGTTCAGATTATCATATTCTTCATCACCCATTGGGAGTCTCCAGATATTTTCTCCTGCAAGGATGGATGCCTGGACAATCTTGGACATAAGTTCGTCGCTGTTACTGAAAGCACCAGTGTAGCGGTCACCGAGGGCAACAACACAGGCTCCAGTTAAAGTTGCTACGTCAATTAATGTTGTAGCTCCACATTCACGGATTGCGTAAGTAATGGCATCAATAAGTGCCATACGGCCTTCAGCATCAGTGTTAACAACTTCGATGTATTTGCCATTCATAGACTTAACGATATCGCCCGGTTTCATTGCCTTGCCGGAAATCATATTTTCACAGGCAGGAATAACTGCGGTTACGTTAATGCCAAGTTTCGCCTCTGCGATTGCACCCATAGCAGCGATAACTGCGGCTGCGCCGCCCATGTCACCATGCATGCCTTTCATGGCATTGCCAGGCTTTAAATTATATCCGCCGGAGTCAAAGCAAAGACCTTTTCCAATTAAAGCAATCTTTTCATCGTCTGTAACACGGCCGTTATATTCCATAACGATAAACTTAGCGGACTGTTTAGAGCCACGGGCAACTGCCAGGTAGGAATTCATGCCGAGTGCTTCGCAATCCTGCTTTTCAAGAATTGTGCATTTGATATTGTTCTTTTCGCAGATTTCCTTTGCCTTAGCTGCGAGAGCTGCAGGAGTCATCACGTTCGCTGGTTCATTTACCAGGTCACGGGCTGTTGTAACGGCTTTTGCCATCATTCTTGTGTACTGCTCTTCCTTTTTAAAGGATGCAGAATCAATTCCTGTCAGAATTCCAAGATGCAGCTCTGGAGATTCTGGCTTATCAGAAATGTATTTGTCAAAAGAGTAATCTGCGAGGAGAAGTCCCTTCATAGCAGAACTTAACCAGTAGGAAACATCTTCTCCGATTGCGGTCATAAGAAGGTTCTTTCCGTGGAAACGCTTTGCTTCCTTCATAGCCTGACCGAACTGTAACTGAAATCTTCTCGGAGTTGCCTTCTCAGGAATACCAATGAAAATCAGGTTATAATAAGGCTGTCCCTGATAAGAAAAATCCTTTCCTCGGAGACCGTATACCTTGCTTCCTCCAACGAGACCATCGGCCTGAAGACTTTCAAAAATCTCGCTAACTTTTCCAAGCTCGATACTCAGACGATTTTTATGATTGTATGTGACGAGCAATGTATCAAATTCGTAGTCCTCCAGATCTACGAGACGTTGTATTTGCATAAATGATACGCTCCTTTCTAAAAAATATTTTTATTTAAATAATTATAAGTTGCATTAAAATCGGGAAAAGTGCATACTATCCCCGATTATAATATGTAATATATATACGTTTTAGTGCATATATTCTTCAGCGTATATACAGTTATTTATAGTATAGCACAGTCAAATATTTTAAAACAGAAAAAACTTGTACACATTACATAAAATTTTGGTGGTAAGAGACACGGTTTTTGCGTAAACTACTTATAAACAGGGTAAAATCTTGTCAGAATAAATTGTAGTTAAATAAAGAGTGTTTGAGAAATCACTCCAGTAATATGTATGTCCCAATTTATGGGGAAAGTATTTTTCAAACACGCTCTAGTATACTTCATCTGTGATGAATTTGACAAAACAAATTTTTTTCTATATAATAATTAACAAAGCTAACTAACATTGTTAACCAGGAAAGAATAGGTGATAGAATGAATGAATACTCAATGATGACACAGGAATTGCAGAATCTGGCTGCACTTTCTATGGAACACGGACAGATTCCTTCAGGCCTGTATGACCAGTACCATGTACTGCGAGGTCTCCGTGATGTGAACGGTAAAGGCGTGCTGGCAGGACTTACGGATATTTCCACCATCACCTCTTCCAAAGAAGTTGATGGAAAGATGGTTCCCTGCGATGGAGAGCTGCGCTATCGCGGCTACGACATTCACGATTTAGTAGACGGATTTGTAGCAGAGCAGAGATTTGGCTATGAAGAAGTGGCCTATCTGCTTATTTTTGGACGTTTGCCACAGAAGCAGGAATTACAGGGATTCCAGAATCTTCTTGGAAGTTATCGTACATTGCCGACGAACTTTGTGCGAGACGTTATTATGAAAGCACCAGGTAAGGACATGATGAATACACTGCAGCGAGGCGTACTGACATTATACGGTTATGACGATATGGCAGATGACATTTCCATACCGAACGTACTGCGCCAGTGCTTACAGCTTACAAGTACTGTGCCGTTACTCGCAGTTTATGGTTATCAGGCATATAATCATTATGTAGAAGGCAAGAGTTTTTACATTCATTCTCCGAAGCAGGAACTTTCCACGGCGGAGAATATTTTGCGTATGCTCCGCCCAAATAAAAAGTATACACCACTTGAAGCAAGAGTTTTAGATATTGCCCTCGTACTTCACATGGATCACGGCGGTGGTAACAACTCGACATTTACCAATCATGTAGTAACTTCCTCTGGAACAGATACTTACTCCGCTATGGCAGCATCTCTTGGCTCACTCAAAGGGCCAAAACACGGTGGAGCAAATATCAAAGTTGTTCATATGTTTGATGAGATGAAGCAGGAAGTGAAGGATTGGAAAGACGAAGACGAGATTAAAAATTACTTGCTGAAGCTTCTCAATAAGGAAGCCTTTGATCACAGCGGATTGATTTATGGAATGGGACATGCCGTTTATTCTATCTCCGATCCAAGAGCAAGAATCTTCAAGGGATTCCTTGACAAACTCGCGCGGGAAAAAGGTTACGATGAAGAATTTGAATTCTATGACAGAGTAGAAAAACTCGCCGTCGAAACCATTCAGGAAAAACGCCGTATCTATAAAGGTGTAAGTGCCAATATCGACTTTTACAGCGGATTCATGTATCGGATCTTAGGGCTGCCAGACCAGTTATTCACCCCGATGTTTGCCGTGGCACGTATGGTCGGCTGGAGCGCACACCGTTTAGAAGAGTTAATGAACTGCGATAAGATTATCCGTCCAGCATACCAGAGTGTGGCTATGGATAAGGAATATGTTCCAATGAAGGATAGAATTATCGTGGAATAGTAAAGAGAATTTTAAAATAAAGCTATTTTTGGGGAGGAAAATAACAAAAATATGAAAGCGAAAGACACAGGGAGTTCTGACTGGCCAGAAGGCGAGCCGTCAGCAGAACAAAAAGTGACTTTAGAGGACTACCAGCAACTAATCATCCAAATGCGAAAGGCCAATGTACAGTTTCAGCAAATGTGTAACATTCCATCAGGAGAACTGACAATGTTACTCACCCTGCGCCACCTGTTACTGGCAAAGGAATTTGTCATTCCGTCAGATATTGGGGATGCGATGAAGCTGTCAAGGCCAGCTGTATCCCGAATGCTCCATAATTTAGAGCGTAAAGGATATCTGGAAATGAAAAGCAGCGAAGAAGATCACCGCTACGTCAAGGTACAGTTCACCCAGACTGGAAAAGAACTTATCATCGAGGAATTTGAAAAATGCTGTAAGCTCTTAGAGAGGGTAAAAGAGCGAATGGGAGAAAAGGATATGTATAAGTTTCTCTATTATTACAGCCAGTTTTGCACGATTTTAGTAGATGAGATTTTTTGAGTGTCTCTGACAGGAGAAGCAGCTTAATTCATTAGCATTTAAACACCTTCTAATGCTAATGAATTAAGCTGCTTTTTTCTGGCTTTGGAGCCACTCAAAAAGGGTATCTTCTCGGGGTAGGCATTATTCTTCGTATGAGCGAAAATGACTTTGGAGCCATTCAAAAAGAGTATCTTCTCCCGTTAGGAGCGTTTTTCCCCCCCTGCCTGCGGCAATCAGAATTCCTCCAGCTTCTTTAGCAATGCCATTTCCCCTGAAACCTTATACTTCGCACAGAACCGACATAATGCAAAGAGAACTTCCCCCAGCTTCTCTGACAATTCCTCATCACTGCTGAATTTTTTCTCTGGATCTTCCCCAGCGGTGCCGAGCTGTAAATTCACAACAGAAGTTAGCAGGTCTTTAAAGACATCTTCATCCTCTGTGGAAAACAGTCCGGCGGCGGCAGCCTTTTTCGCAATCTTCTGGCCGCGGATGAGGGCAGGGAAACTTTCTGGAACAAGGGCAATCTCTTCTTTTAAAGAGGTCTGTTTATGTCCTTCTTCCTGAGATTTTAACTTCTCCCAGTCGGCCTGCTGCTGTTCTACACTATCATAATGGCGGCCAGCAAATACATGAGGGTGACGGTGGATCATCTTGCGGGCGATGCCATCGATAACATCTTCGATAGCAAATTCGCCATTATCTTCAGCAACCTGGGACTGCAAAAGTACCTGAAATAAAAGGTCACCAAGTTCTTCTTTTAAATTAGCGTAGTCACCAGTCTTAGTGAGGTCAGTTACTGCCTGATTCACCTCGTAGGCTTCCTCTAATGTATATAACTTAAGAGATTCATGCGTCTGTGACTTATCCCACGGACAGCCATTCTCTCCGCGAAGTGTGGCAACAATCGCCTGTAATTCCTGAAAATTAAACTTTTTATCCATTATAAATGCTCCTCCTTCAAACAGAATAAAATGGAAAATAATCTTTAATAATATGTGGTCAATATTCAGCTATCCAATTACATTTTAAGGTAAAATGTAATATTGTCCCAATATCTATAAAATCTTTGTATCAAGTAAATACAAATAAAATATAAGTAGAATGCGACTGGAATTACTATCATGCAGAAGTAATTCTTAAATATGCAAAATTATGCAAAAGACTATTGTAAAAATATGTTATTTGATTTATTATATCAGTAAGTCACGAAAAAATCTACATCAAAAAGAAAGAAGGTTTAGGATTAATGAACAACTTTGGACGGGCAGTACTGGCAGTGGGGTTAAGTGCAGTCATGACATTTACAGGTCCAGAATACTTTTTTCAGTCAGGGATAGAACCTGTAAGTGTTTATGCAGCAGAGGAGAAGGCTGTGCAGAGCAAGATAGCAGGAGATAATTCTGAAGAAGGCGAGAGCACGACAGAAGTGACAACAGAGAAGAAAGAAGAGAGTACGACAGCAACGGAAAGTCAGGAGAGCCAGACTTCTTCCGAAAGGGATACAAGCAGCGGTAATACAGAGCATTCGCAGACAGAACATACAACAGAAAGTACGAAGAGGAATACGTCTGGTACATCTGGTAATACAGATCAGGCAGAAGATACCGATTCTTCTACATCAGATACATCCGGAAATTCCTCTCATAGTAACGAAGAAGGAACAACTCAGAAGAAGGCAAAGAAGGACATTTCCTCAAGAGAAGATGCAGAGATTCGTACAAAGGCGATTAAGAAGATTACGGATCAGTTAGCAGAGGAAGACGCACCGGACGGAAGCGATAAAACGAGTACATTTATCCCGAAGATTTATAATGATACCCGTCTGGCTATGAAGAATAATAAGGAATACATTGCGGGATATATATATTTTAATCAGACAGATAGTGCCTGGAATCAGAATGGCTACTGTATCGCTAAGGCTGGATGTGGTCCGACTTCCATGGCAGTAGTAATCACATCTCTTACAGGTAAGTGGGTAACTCCATTGGATACAGCCATCTGGGGCTATCAGCATGGCTTTTACTCAAGAGCAGGTTCGGCACATGAGATGATTCCTGCGATGGCAGCGGCTTATGGACTGAAGTGTCAGGGAGCAGGAACCGATTATAATGCGATTAAAAAGGCATTAAAAGAAGGCAAGCCAGTAGTATGCCTTATGGGACCTGGATATTTTACCCGAGGCGGGCATTTTATGGTACTGGTAGCAATTGATAAGAACGATTGCGTAACAGTAGCCGATGTCGGAAGCAGGGCGCGTTCCGCTTACAAGTACAGACTGTCAGATGTAATCGCACAGTCAAAAGGTGCCAGTGCAGGCGGTCCATTCTGGATTATGTCCTATGATAAGGAGAGTAAGTCTGCGCTTCAGGAGAAACAGGCGATTAAGGATTATACAGAAGAAGATATGGCAGAAGATTTTGCTGATGTTTCCTACATGAAAGTAAAGGGAAATCTTCCAGAAGTACTCCAGGAAGAGAAGACAGATGTCTCTGTCAAAAAGGTAGTATCTATTCTTAAGATGTCAACTGGTAAGAGCCTTTTAGATACAATCGGAGCAGGTAAAGGAACCGCATTGGCAGGCACTTCTAATGCGGGAAGTTCTGTACTTTCGCCAGTGAGCCAGAATAGTCAGGTTATTGTGGTGAATACAGATGCGAGTAATAAGAAAGCAGGTAGCCAGAGTGGAAGTACAGCACTTGCAGGAAGTGCTGCAGATACAGTGAGCCAGGGTCAGTCTGCGAAGAAGTCACAGAATCTGGCGCTCACACTGAAGCAGGATATCTCAAGAAGACAGTGGGAGAAAAAGATTGATTTAAGCTGGATGGACAACTATATGCAGGGAACTTTGGAAAAATAATCTGTAAATTGAGGCGTGCAGGTTGTAGGAATGATTTTTCAAACACGCTCTAAGCTAATGAACAAATAAGTTGTGATAATTTAAAATAATGGACAAAGAATTATGAGAAAGATTAATTACAGAATTACAGTTAATATAACACAGAAGACGATGAAGCTTGGATTTCGTGCAAAGATGCCGGACGAGATGCAGGGAAAGCGCATCCGCGTGCAGGCTGTATTTACCCAGAGACAGGTAGAACGTCGTTTTCCGATGGAAGTAGTAATAGAAGAAGGAGAAGTTGGTGACCAGATTCGCGCAGATGCAGAGATATTGCTGCCATATGTATTTTACAGTCCGCCACGCCATAAGGTGAATGTTATTTTTACGCTTTGGTGTGGAGCGGAAGAGATTTGCTTAGATGACCAGCCATTTCCAGTGCAAAAGGAACTATTTGCCAGAGCGGAGATTGTCCGCAAGAGGAATCTGTTCAAGTTTGGACTTTGCTCTCTTGGACTGCCATTTTTACTGGTCAGAGATTATTTTAAGGAAGACAAGAATTTTATAAAGGCAGCGAAGCGGGCGAATGATACCGTATATAGAATTAGTGGTTATAATTATAGTGCCCGTCAGCAAAATACTGACTATTTTGCAGCCAGATATCGCAAATATATAGCGAAGAATAAGGTAAATCCGAATCAGATTCTTTTCCTTTCAGAGAGAGAGCCAGAGAAGAATGGGAATCTTATGCTTGTGAAGAAGTGGTTTGAGGAGAATGAACCCGAGGTAGAGATTACGACATTTATCAATACAAAGACAGTTGATCAGCTTCGCAAGAAGGAACTTCGGGATTGTGCGTTCAAATGCGCTACATCTGCAGTTATCATTTTAGAAGATTTCTATCCGCAGCTTCATAGCATTCAGAAACGCAGCGAGACAAAGATTGTGCAGTTGTGGCATGCCTGCGGAGCTTTTAAGACGTTTGGCCTTACCCGTATGGGTAAACAGGGCGGTGCGCCTCAGACATCGATGAATCACAGGAATTATGACCTCGTACCAGTCAGCAGCGATACGGTGAGAGATATTTATGCAGAAGCATTTGGCATTTCAGGAAGTAAGGTACAGGCGCTGGGAGTACCGCGTACAGATCTGCTTTTTGACTGGGATTATGAGGAGAAAAAGCGCGAGGAACTCTACGGGAAATATCCTATATTAAAGGAGAACAGGGTAATCTTGTTTGCACCGACATTCCGCGGAGATGGGAATAAAGATGCATATTATCCATTGGAAGCATTTGATGTGAATCACTTTATGGAAAGGCAGCCAGAAGACACGGTACTTATTTTAAAGAATCATCCATTTGTAAAGCAAAAGTTTACTGTGGATGCACAATGGCAGGACAGAGTACTTGATTTGAGCGGGGAAGAACATATCAATGACCTCATGCTGATCAGCAACCTTCTTATCACAGACTACAGTTCCAGCGTATTTGAGGCAGCGATCCTTGAATTACCAATGCTTTTCTACGCATTTGATGAGAAAGAATACATGGACAGCAGAGACTTTTACTTTGATTATTCGCAGTTTACACCAGGTCCCGTTGTCACGGATTTTGAGGCATTATGCGAGGAATCTGCTGCCATGCTTCAGAATATTGTATCGGCAAATGAACAGGCAGACCTTAAGAAGTTCCGCGAAACGTTCCTAAATACTGTCGATGGCTGCAGTACAGAGCGCATTTGCAGGAAAATAAAGACAAACTATATAAATATTTAACTAAATTGCAAAAAAAGTTTGACAGCTCATGGAAAATAATATAAAATATTGGAATCATGGTAGTTTGTTAAAATAAAAGCATTAATAAGCATGAATCTAAAGACGCATCATGTAAGAATGTTGACAGCATAGTTGAGACATTATGAGTAACATAGGGATTCAAAGTTACTAAGGAGGACTTATTTTTATGAAAGGAATAGTATTAGCGGCTGGAAGAGGTACGAGACTGTACCCTATGACAAAGCCAGTTTGTAAACCGTTATTACCAGTATATGACAAACCGTTAATTTATTATCCAATTGCCACTTTACTTCAGGCAGGAATCAGGGACATTCTTGTAATTATTCCACCAGGGGAAGAAAGAGAGTTCCAGAACCTTCTCGGAGATGGAAGTGAATTAGGACTTCATATCGAGTTTGCAGTACAGAAAGTTGCGCGGGGAATCGCAGATGCACTTATCATCGGAGAAGACTTCATTGGAGATGATTCTGTATGTCTCGTATTAGGAGATAACATTTTCCAGTGCCATAATCTTGATGAGATCATGAAAGAAGCCATCAAGGATGACCACGGCGCAAAGGTATTTGGTTATTATGTAGATGACCCAAGACCATTTGGTGTTGTAGAATTTGATGAGAACGGACAGGCTGTATCCATCGAAGAGAAGCCAAAGAATCCAAAGTCTAATTACATCATACCAGGATTATACTTCTATGATAATCAGGTAATTGACATTGCTAAGAATCTTGAACCATCCGCAAGAGGTGAGTACGAGATTACAGATGTTAACTTAGAGTATTTAAGCAGGGGTCAGTTAAAGGTAATTCCATTTGACAGAGGACTTACATGGATGGATGCCGGAACAGCAGACAGTATGTTAGAGGCAGCCGAGATTGTTAAGGCACTTCAGAAGTCAGGATGCTATGTAGGCTGCTTAGAAGAACTTGCATGGAAAGAAGGATTCGTATCTTTAGATAAGGTTCATGAGATTGGCGAGAGCCTCAAGATGACCAACTATGGACAGTACTTACTCAAATTAAAGTAAAAAGTTGCTATTTTACACGGGAGATAATGAGACAACCCGAATCAAATAACAATTTTTTATAGAAGAAAGCACAAAACTTCCCATATTTATACTAGAATGAAAATAAAACGGCAAACTGTCATAACAATTTCAAAACAACAGTTTCTAAAACATTTAACATTTTAAAAAAGATTATCTATTTTTTGGTTGACAGACTAGCTGCTTTATGATATACTACAATCAACCCAGAGGACATTGCACGGGTGCACATCATAAGAGAGAATATTATAGCACCAGAGAGGAGTACGTTATGCAGAGTACAGGAATAGTTAGAAAGCTTGATTCATTAGGAAGAATTACATTACCTATGGAACTTCGTAAAAGTTTCGATATTGGTGAGAGAGAGCCTTTAGAAATCTTCACAGAAGAAGATAAGATCATCATTAAGAAGTATAACCCTAGTGATATCTTTACAGGACAGTGTGAAGACCTCATTGAATACAGAGGTAAGAAGGTATCCAGAGATTCTATCCGCGAGCTTGCTAGAATTGCCGGATTTAAGCTGACAGAAGAGTAATCTTCTAACCCAGCTACTTCAACGGGAGTTCCCTGTGGTAGTATACAAGAGATAAAGATATGCCTTAAAAAACCAAGAACCAGTAGAGAGAGGCAAAACGGACAGCCCCCTCCTTTGCGAAAGCAGAGGAGGGGGCTTTTTTGCTTATTTATCTTCTCTTTCAACACGGTATTTGTCTCTTGCTGCCAGATATACAAGATTAACTATGGCAGATAATTCTATTTCATTGTTATAAGATAGAATAGGAGATTGTGTATTATGAGCATACTCCAAAATTTCTGCCATTGTTTGTGTATCTCCAGCTAGTGTTGCCTTTAGCATTCTTTCAGATTCTTTTGCTAATCGATATACATATCCCAAACTTTCATTTGTTAAAAGGAGTTCATTATATTTGTACATCAGCTCTCTGTTTGGAATAAAGACTTCTCCATCTTCATAAGTAAGTAACCCGTATATGACCATTGCAGAGTATATCTGGTTTTTTGTTGTTAATTCTTCTGCGGTGGCCGCATACTCTTGTACTTTCGCCTCTATATGTTCGCCGGAAATCATAAGAATAAAGTCTTCTCTGACTTCATCAATATTCCCTTTGATATAATAAAATATTTCATCATAGGGACCAGAACCTGTCCAGTAACTGCCTAGCTGGTTATCTGATAAAGCACAGATAATTGAACGGGGATTATAAAGCTGTTCACCCGATGCCGTACAATATCCATCATACCAGATTTTTAAATCATGTCTTGTAATTCGTGGTCGAATTGTGGTTTCACTATAAATTTGAAACAGTTTATCTACCTCCTCTTCTGAAAATCCAAAATAAGAGCTAAACCGTTCTCTTGTTGCCATGTTATATTCCACAAACATATTTAACTCTGAAGCGGCAGAATATTTGGCTATTGGAAGTATTCCAGTCATATAAGCAAGCTCTACATATACCTGATCTTTCAGTAAGTTTTTAAGAAAAAGCAGGTATTCTTGTCTTTCTTTTTGGGAAATAAATGGCATATGAAATACTGCATCCCATTCATCCATTATAAACATAAATTTACGATTTGTTTTTTGAAAAATTTTTGCCAGGATATCCCAAAGTGACATTTCTTCTTTCAATTCTAATTCGGGAAATTCTTCAAACAAATCTTCTTTTATTCCTGTTTTGATTCTATTAATATATTCTTCATAAGTTTGGCAATTCTCTGGAAGCCTGCTGAAATCAATATAGATAACATCATATTTATTTATATATTCTTCATATACCGGGCTTTTTGCTATCGCAAGATGTTCAAATACAAAACTACTATCTATTGCCTTGCCAAAATATGACGCTACCATATTTGCCATTACGGTCTTTCCGAATCGACGGGGTCTTGTGATACACAAAAATCTTTGTTCTCTTCCTATTGATGGAATCAATTCTTCTATTAACATCGTTTTATCTACAAAGTATTTATCCAGGGCTGTTATCTTATATGCTTCAAATGGTGCAGTACTGTTTAAAAAGATACCCATTATATCACCGTCCCTTCTTAAAAGATATCATTTGTATTATAACATCCTTATGGGAATTCTACTATTAAAAATTGGAATTTGCCGGGGTGAGTAAACAGACGAACCCCCAGAGAGAATTTATCAAAAGAGGGCGTCTCCTTTGCCTGCGGCAAATTCCTAATTTTGTAACACTTTTGTTATACATTCTTATCCCACCTGTAAAGAAAAATAACACTTCTGTTATGGTACTTCCACAGCAAAAATATTATAATAAAATTATAGGAAATGTAGTACAGAAGATAGCATTTAAAGCACATTAAAAAGCATTTAAATGGCGTATCATCCACACCACATTCCAAGTTCAAAAGGCAGGAGGGATTCCCTATGAAGAAAAGATTAAGTACAATTTTAGCCACATTACTCATGACAGTAACACTTATTCCATTTGCTCCAGTACATGCAAAGGCAGCATCAGCAGATGTGACCAGACAGATGGCAGGGAATCGTCAGATAAAGGATATCAGTAAGAAGATGACAGCATATACGACAGCGATGAACATAAGCGTATGGTCCACTACCAAGCCAGTAAAGATGAAGCTTAACGATAATCAGAAGTTATCCATCGCCGTATTCGTAAGATATAATTACAAAGGTGACTACAGCTATACAGCGAAGGAGCTTCGTTCCGAGACTAAGAAGCTTTTTGGTAAGAGCGCTTCTGTCAGCAAGATTAAGAGCAGCAAGAAAAATAAGAATCAGGCAATGTTCGTATGTAGCTCCGACAGTAAGTTCTATAAAGATCCATACATGTACTGTGGCGGAGACTTCGGAGATATGATTCCAGATTATAAGATTAAAAAGGTTGTACGCACTGGTAAGAATACCTACACAGTAACGACGCAGAACAGATATGGAATCTACGGAGAGAAAGGCAGAACCAGTATTGGAACAACAACACTGAAGCTTAAAAAGACAGCGGCAGGATATGTTGTGAAGGGCATTAGTTATCAGTATAATGGGAGATAAGTAATATAATAATTATAAATTGTAGAAGAGGAGAATGCAGTTAAGCATTCTCCTTTATTTTATTTTACAGAAAGTATTTTGCAAATACATGTGGACTGTAACTTAAAAATCAATGGGACAGTCCACTATAGGAATGTTATCGTTGAAAACGATACTTTCAATATTTCTAAGGAAAATTTCCAAAAAATATTTCCAATCCCCTGCCCATTCCATTTCCTGTATACAAAATAGTAAAAAACTGATAACAAAGCAACAAAATGAAGTAAACTTTTGGTGGAAAATTGAAAATATAGTCTGACTTTACTAAAAATAACTAGATTAAAACGTCGAAATTAGGCATATTTAGGAATATGACAAAAATGAAATATATGGTATACTTTATTCATTATGAAGAGCTGTATACTTTTTGATTTTTAACTAAGAAAAAGTTACAGCAGCTCCGGAATATTTTAATTTACATTCAGGATAGGAATTCTATCCAAATTATTACTTGCAGAAGAAGTATGAAAAAAACGATTATCAGATAAAGGAGAAGGACTGGATTTCGCGGGGATGGAAATTCTTTTACTTCATTTGATAATCAGCACAAGAAACAGGAGTGGGGAAAGTATATGTATAAGAAAAGTGTACAGGGCTGGCTAAAGCACCTGGATTTTATGATCTTAGACGTAGTATGTCTATGGATCTCTTTTACGCTTGCATTCAATATGCGACATGGGTCGCTTGATGTACTGGCGAATTCTTTATACCGTGATATGATGTGGAGCCTCGCACTCATGGATATCGTGGTAATTTTTTTCTTTGATTCCCTGAAGAATGTACTGAAACGTGGATTCTATCAGGAATTTGTTATGACGGTCAAACAAACCTGTCTCATCACCTTATGTTCCGTATTTTATTTATTTACATTTAAGGAAGCAGAGAATTATTCAAGACTTGTACTTGGGTATACAGCAGCGCTGTATTTATTAATCAGTTACGTCCTGCGCTGTCTTTGGAAGAATTGCCTCCGCAAATACTTTGGCGGAGCCGAAAAGCGTTCTCTCCTTATCGTAACCGTATCAGATATCGTTGATACCGTTATAGACAACATTAAAAATAAGAATTACGGCGATTACTTCGTTACAGGAGTATGTATCCTGGATAAAAAGGCAAAAGGCCGCGTCATCGACGGTGTAACAGTTGTAGCCGACGAAGACGACTTGGTTGAATATGTATGCCGCGAATGGGTGGACGAAGTATTTATCAACATCCCAGAAAGCGAGCCATATCCGGCAGAACTTCTTGACAAATTCATCGAGATGGGTGTTGTCGTACATATGAAGCTTGCCAAGTCCCAGAACTTACTCGGCAAGAAACAGTTCGTAGAACATCTTGGAACATACACTGTACTCACAACAAGTATTAACAGCGTAAGCCGCCGCCAGATCATCTTAAAGCGTATGCTCGACATCTTAGGAGGACTTGCAGGCTGCATTATTACCGGAATCCTATGCATCTTTGTAGGACCAGCCATCTATATCCAGTCACCGGGGCCAATCTTCTTCAAGCAGACCCGTGTCGGAAAGAACGGAAAGATGTTCCAGATGTATAAGTTCCGAAGTATGTACATGGATGCCGAAGAACGCAAAGCCGAACTCATGAAGGAAAACCGTGTGCAGGACGGCATGATGTTCAAGCTCGACTTTGACCCTCGAATCATCGGCAGCAAGAAGCTCCCGGACGGCACAATCAAAAAAGGTGTCGGCAACTTCATCCGTGACTGGAGCTTAGACGAATTTCCGCAGTTCCTTAATGTACTGAAAGGAGATAGCGGTATAATAGGGACAACCAAGAAAAACCTTGATTTTACAGGGGTTTCGCTGGCTTAGTCGAATCTGGTTATGATGATTTTTCTGCTTGGTTGTGTCGGGTGAGTAGCGGAACTATGAAAATTGAATGGTTTCTTGGATGCTTATTTTGACCCACACTATAAGCCGAAAAATTATGATAAGGAGGTTTGACCTAGCCTGCGGATGCTCTTCAAAAAAGAACATTCACAGGCTAGTTGTCGTGTTAGAGAAACGTCCTATTTAAATAAGAAGAAAAATATTTATAACTTATGAGGAGAGTGTTGAGAATGGGAAAGAAATTACTGATTGTTGCCTCTAAAAGATATGGAGATTATGTAAAGGAAATAGCAGAGTCAATGGGCTGCTTTGAGGCAATCTCCTTTGTAGATAACGACAGAGAAGGTGCTATTGGAAAACTGGAAGAAGTAGAAACTTTTTATCCAGAATATAGATATGCAATAGCAGCATGTGATGATGGAGCAGAAAGACTTGAATGGAACAAGAAATTAGAAGCACTTTATAATATTCCGGTTTTAGCCCATATGGATTCTACAATTTCTCCATCAGCTAACTTAATGCTTGGTTGCATTGTTGAGCCGAGAGCAGTTGTTGGTTGTGGAAGTATTATCGGTCAGGCAACAGTTATAGGTGCCAATACAGTAGTTGAGCCATATAGCATTATTGGAGATAGCTGTACATTAAAATCTGGAACGATTGTGAAATCAACAAGCGTACTTCAAATTGGAACTGAAACAGAGCAGGGAACTGTTTTGTTCACGCCACTTACAAGTAAACAGTAAACAGTGAAAAAATAAAAAAGTGAAAGGATGAAAACCTCCCCGATTTTCGGGGGGGGGGGGACACAATGAATAGTCAATCAAATGAAAAAAATATGGATATGAACCGTACAAACCAAAGTACGCCGAATATACGATGGATGCTTGTCGGGTACGACTTGGTTGTATATGCAGTAGTAGCAATAATTCTTTTAGTCTTATATGGAGGAATGGATAAATTATCGCCTGTTGGAATTTTTCAGCAAGTCGGCTTATCTGTCCTGTGTATTTTTGCAGCACGTCTTTTGGGTAAAATTTATGGACAAGTATGGAGATATGGTGGGATTCAGTGCTATATCCGCTTGTTGTTTACTGATTCTATCGCTTTTGTAGCGTATCTGGGTTTGGAACTCCTGCTTCCAGTTCAAAAAATTACATTTGCTAGATTGCTTTCACTGGTTAGCTTGAATCTTTTAGGAGCCTTGGCACTTCGTATGATGTATCGCTATGCATACAAATGTGGAAACCAGGAAACTACGAGAGGAAAGTTCCTTTCTATATTATTACATACATTTTCTGGAATTGAAGCAGGAAATGAAAAGGAAGTACAGAAAATCAAAGTTGCAATTATCGGTGCTGGACGAGTTGGTGTGAGCTTGGCAGAAGAACTTTTAAATAATGCTGAAGCAGCATATATACCAAGATGTTTCATTGACATTAATAGAGAAAAAGTTGGACGAGATATACATGGTATTCCGGTATGGTCAGAAGATGAAGCAACATTTAAGCGTTTGGGAGAATTTGAGGTACAGGAAATTATTTTTGCAATCCCATCAATGGACGCTAAGAAAAAGAAGGCACTTTATGATTATTACAAAGATGCCGGATATAAATTGAAAGTATATGATTACCCGACTGTGTATGCTGCAGGAGGAAAAAGACATCTTAGAGAATTTGATATTGAAGAACTTTTGTTTAGAAAGCCATTAGTGGTTTCTGATGAAAGAACAAATGCTTATTACAAAGATAAGGTAGTACTTATTACTGGCGGTGGCGGTTCCATTGGCTCAGAGCTTTGCAGACAGTTAGCAAAAATGCAGCCAAAGAAAATTATTATCCTTGATATTTATGAGAATGGTGCTTATGACGTTCAGCAGGAATTGAAAATAGCGTATGGAAACAGCTTGGATTTGCAGATTGAAATTTGCTCTATTACCCATAGAAAAGCACTTGAACGTGTATTTGAGAAATACCATCCGCAGATCATTATCAATGCGGCGGCTCATAAACATGTTCCTCTGATGGAGCATAACTGTGTAGAAGCTATCTATAACAATGTGTTTGGTACACAGAATCTGGTAGAACTTTGCGAGGAATATGGAGCAGAACGCTTTATGATGGTTTCCACAGATAAAGCAGTCAATCCAACCAACGTTATGGGTGCGACAAAGAGAATGTGTGAAATGATTATTCAAACAATGGCGGCGGAAAGCAAAACGGAATTTGTTGCCGTGCGGTTTGGAAATGTTTTAGGTTCAAACGGGTCGGTTGTCCCCCGATTTAAAAAGCAAATTGCAGCAGGCGGGCCGGTTACGGTTACGCACCCTGAAATCACACGGTTTTTTATGACGATTCCCGAGGCGGCGCGGCTTGTAATTCAGGCAGCGGTTAACGCGCAGGGGGGAGAAATATTTGTGCTGGACATGGGAGAGCCGGTGAAAATTTATGACTTGGCGCAAAAAATGATTCGGCTTGCAGGCTTTCAGCCTGAAGAGGACATAAAAATTGAGTTTACAGGCCTAAGGCCCGGTGAAAAGCTTTATGAAGAACTTTTGATGAATGAAGAAGGGCTTCGCAAAACAGAGCACAGTAAAATTTTTATTGGCAGTCCCATTGCAATTAACCACAACGAGCTTCAGCATAAGCTGCAGATTCTGTCCATTGCTTTAAACATAGGAGACGAGGCAATAAAAGAAGCTTTAAAAGAGGTTGTGCCCACTTTTGTTCCGGAACAGGCACAGGAGGAGCACGAAAGCGAGCAGGACTATGCCGCTTTATCGAAATCTGCCACGGTTGCGGTGTCTTAAATAAAAAAATACAAAAAAACGGGATTATCCGAAATTTCGGATAATCCCGTAAATTATTAGTATAACAATTTCAACTGTCAAAATTATTTTGGAAATTGTGCTCAAACGTCTATCTCCGCTTTTTATGTACCGGATTGTTTCAGCCAAATACAGTGCCAGCAAGACAGGAAGCGTAACAAAAATGACCGGATTATGGAAAAACGCGTCTGCAAAATCAAACCTTGCTAAGGCCACAAACATTCCCGTAATGCCACAGGAGGGACAATATAGCCCCGTAGCCAAATGAAACGGACAGGGAACGGAAAGCCCGGTCAGCCGTATAAACATTAAATATGCCAAGCCGAACAACAGTACGGCGAGCAATCGTTTTATTTCTTTTGTCAGCCTTGCTTTCATAAGCAGTTTTAAGCTGCAATTGCTTTGTTTACAGAATCCTGCATCAGCGCATAGGAAACAATGCTCAGCCCGAAGAACGATAAAATCAGGTATAAAATTCCCCTGCTCTGAGCGGGCCAGCCCTTGTTTACA
>ERZ826220.1355-NODE-1355-length-24723-cov-5.003892_pt1 | contig 24723 bp, 19 predicted proteins | sample MGYA00519927_ERZ826220 | MGnify/ENA primary metagenome ERZ826220 (study PRJEB31778, sample SAMEA3449225) | human gut metagenome | biome: human gut; feature: human-associated habitat; material: faeces | place: United Kingdom | collected 2010/2012 ... | reverse complement strand
TCCCTCCCGCCCGGAGTCGGTACAGACATAAATGGTTTCAATATCCTCCCGGTGGAGCAGGTTACTCACAATGGTGAACTGCTTTTTTACTTCCGGGATAACTTCATATTTGAAGTTTTCAGGCAAAAAAGGCAGGGTCTCGAGACTCCACCTTTTTAACGCAGGATCATATTTTTCCGGATAACTCATCGTAACCAGGTGACCGACGCACCAGGTTACGACGGACTGATCCGACTCTAAGTATCCATCCCTGCGCTGCATATTCTGTTTTAACGCTTTTGCGAACTCCTGAGCAACGCTCGGTTTTTCCGCAATGTATAAAGATTTTGTCATTTATCTGCACTCATCATTCGAAGCGGCCAGGCAAGGAGCACACCGCCTCCTATTGCGTTTCCTATAGTTACAATGACCATACTTTTCAATGCGGCAGTCAGAGAAATGCCGCCTGGGACCAGAAGTGCAGCGGTAACAAAGGTGGCCATATTGGCAACGCAGTGTTCAAAACCGGCAACAACGAATCCGGCGATGCAAAGTATAATCATGAAAAATTTGGCAACTTCATTTTTGCATTTCATGCCGCAGGCAACGGCGAGGCAGACGAAGAAGTTGCAGAGAATGGCACGGAAAAACATTTCTCCGGCAGGAATGGAAAGTTTATTTCCAATAAATCCTGCGTAATAATCGGCAGTACCGGAAGCACCTGCCAGTACGAAAATTACGGAGAGAATCAGGCATCCGACAAAGTTTCCGATGTAGCTTACCAGCCATACTTTTCCAACCTGTGCCCAGGAGACTTTTTTGTCATAGGCCCCAAATGCCATAACAAGATTGTTTCCGGTGAAAAGCTCTGCACCGATAAAAACGATCAGCAGAACCGCAATGGCAAACACAATACCGCCAAGCAGTTTTCCCCAGGCAGGATCTGTACTCTGGAACGTATTGCCTACCACGTTGGAGAAAATCATGGCAACCACGATAAAGAAACCGGCCATGACTGCACGGAGAAAGTATTTCCCCGGGTGTTCTTTCAGCAGCTTTGCTTTGTTTACGGCTGCCTCTGAAAATTTTTGTACGTCATCATAAGGCATAGAATAACTCCTTTCTTATGTCCAGTAGGATGGACATATCCCCTCTCTTTTTGTCCGGGGGATGGTCTTTTTTTCCGGAGCAGCTTGCAAATGCTTCGGATTTCGCGCTTTCAACTTTGGCTATTATAGCATTTCCCGGAAAGATTCGCAATGAAGGAGGAAGAAAAAAGTATATTTCCACAGAAATGTCAGAAAATAAGGGGTGAAACGACAGATTGTATGATGAACTCAGAGGGATTGAAACAAGGATTGAAAGCTTTTTTAACCGAGTTAGCCACTTGCTCAAAGACAGGACTTCCAGAAAATATGATAGATATCATATTTCTGGAAGTTTTATTGTAAAATAATGTAACGTACTTAATAGGAGAACAGTTCGAGTATATGTATCGGCTGTTCTTTTTTTTGCTTTTGAACGTTAAAATGTTAATCTTTTTCTTGCGTATAGTAGAACACTAAAGTATAATAAAATCAGTTTTTTGCATAAGATTAAAGCTATAATAAGGAAATTGGCAAACCAGATGAAAGTCTGGGACGCAAAGCTACAGGGCCTGTAAAATGGCAGCCAGTTGCATGAAATGAGGTGCACTGTCTGTCTGACGGTGCTTTTTTACGGTGTTATTTCATAGACGTAACAATAATGATTTTATCAGGAAAGAATGAGGAAAATAAAAGTATGAAAAAGGCAAAACGTTGTCTGATAGCAGTGGTGTCAGGTGTACTTGTAGCATCTGCTGTCTTGTCTGGATGTGGACAGTCAAAGAAAGAAGTATCTAAAAATGATGATCATCTTACCGTTTATCTGTGGGAAAATCGTTTGATGAAAAATATTGCACCCTATATCCATGAACAGTTTCCTGATCAGGATATTGAATTTATTATTGGTAACAATGATACCGATTTATACAGTTATTTTAAAGAACATGATGAATTACCGGATATTATAACAGTACGTCGATTTTCTGGAACAGATGCACAGGACTTACAGCCTTATCTTATGGATTTTGCTTCTTATGATGTTGTTTCCAAGTATTATTCTTATGCGGTGCAATATTATAAGAATGCGGAGGATGAAATCCAGTGGCTGCCAATCTGTGGTATTCCGCAGACGATCATTGCCAACAAAACACTGTTTGATCAGTATGGCGTAAAGATTCCAGAAAATTATGAGGAATATGTACAGGCATGTCAGCAGTTTTATGATAATGGCATAAAACCGTATTCCATGGATCTTGGTGAAGACTGGTCTAATAATGAAATCATCCAGGCTGCAGCAATCGGTGAGTTTACAAGCCTGGATGGTATTGAATGGCGAAACGGTGCAGAGACTGCAGCGGATGAAGTAAAGTTTGATGATGTATTATGGAAACGTATTTTTTCAGAAACCAGTCAGTTTCTTAAGGACTCGCACTTTGGTAAAGAAGATATCAATATTGACGTCGATACAGGAACCCAGATGTTTGTCGAGGGAAAATCAGCAATGTTTCATGGACATCCGACGGTTATGCAGCAGCTGCAGAAACAGATGGATGCGGAGCTGATCCGTATTCCTTACTTTTCACAGACATCGGATGAATCCTATGTGTACATGACTCCGTCCTTAAACATTGCATTTAACAAAGATTTAGAAAAAAATCCTGAGAAATTAGATATAGCACTAGATGTACTGGACTGTATGATTTCAGAAGAAGGGCAAAAGCGTATTGCGGATGGAAGTGGTGTGATCTCATTGAATACTGATGTTCCGACAATGATGAAAGATGTGTCTGGACTGGAAAAGGAAATTCAAGATAATTCTGTTTATATCAGATATTCCGCTCAAAAGTCTTTTGCAGCCAGCCTGAAAGTTGTTCATGGATTGCTGTCAGGAGAAATGGATGAAGAAAAGGCTTATGATACTTTGTGTAGTGTAATGAATAGTAAAGCTACAGGAGAAAAAACGACTGTGAATTTTGAGCATGAGTATTCTATTTCACTGAATGATAAAAATGGTCGTGATGCGGCATCATCTATACTAACTACGGTTAGAAATGAGAATAATATACAGTTAGCTCTGGCACCATACTATTATTTCACTTCTTCTATTTATGAAGGCGAATGTAGCAGTAATCGTGTTGCTCTAATGACAGCAAAGAATTCGGATACGCCATTATACCTTGCAAAGATAAATGGTAAACAGGTATATGAACTTGTGGGAAATTATCTTGCGGATTTTGATTCGGATTTTTATGTAACTAATAAATATGAATTACCGATAGCATCTGGTATGAAAATTATTGTTAAAGATAAAGAAAATGGATTCTCATTAAAAAGCATAGCAGTTAATGAGAAAAAAATAGATAAAGAGAAGAAGTATTCCATTCTGCTTACGGATATTACTATGTCCATTTTGAAAAAATTATATCCAGAATGTGAGATTACCCAACTTAAGGATACAACGTTATCAAGTGCATGGGCTGCAGCTATGTCAAAAGGGCAGCAGCCGTCAGCACCGGAAGACTATATAGAGGTTGAAAAATAAAAGTGCAGATAAGACAAAAGGTAATAAAAAGAAAGAGAATTATAATACCAATGCTTATAATCCTGCTCATTTTTTCAAGCATATTATTTATGAAGCTTCTTTTGAACAGGATGAACAGGTATATTGATGAAAATGGAAAAAGCAGCATGGGAGCTGTTGTTGAACAGATACAGCAAACCTATGAGCTTCAGGTAAATGGATATTATAGCCAGTTACATCTAGTTGAAGATTATATTCTTAAGGAGAAAGAAGTATCGCCTGAAACAGATGCAAATCAAAACTTTTTTGAGGCATGGGAAAAAGAAGCTGGAAGCAGGCTAGTATTTCTTCAGGAAAATGGAAAAGCAATGACAGCAGATGGAACGAAGATGCGGATTGACATACCAGGTAAGCTTTTGCTGGCTTTAAGGAATGGCCATAATATTGCAAAGCTGGTTGCCTGGAATTATGAAGAAACACAAAGTGGAGGTTATCTGGTTGCAATTCCATGTCAGGAATATCATATGAATGGGGAAGTTTATACAGCAGTTGGAACCGTGTATGATCATTCAAAATTAGATTCCATGTTAAAACTGAAGAGCTATAATGAGAATGCGTATCTCTTTCTGTTAGATGAGGAAGAAAATATTACCTATACGAACCAAAGTGAAGATAAATTTTTTCGAAATTATTCATTGTTGAAGCATTTAAAGGCAGATAAGGCTATAACAGAAAAAGAGGCTGCTTTGCTCCAAAAAAAGATGGATAAAAAAGAACAGGGACTAGAGCTTCTTGGAAAAGATAAGCCTTTCTATCTGGGGTACTGTCCTATAGAAAGTAATAACTCCATGTTGATCTGTATTGTGAAAAAAAGTGTTGTTGATAATGTGATGAGAAATTACCAGAAAACAGTGCTTTTTACAACAATACTGATGGGAAGTTTTATCATTTTGCTCTTTGCCGGATTGTTTTACAGTATTTCAAAACTTAATATTGCAGACCAAAAAGCAGAATGTGAAAAAAGAAATAGTGAGCTTCAATTACAGACAATGAAGGAAATGGAAGCGGCAAATAAAAAACTGAAAAAGGCAAAGAATATTGCAACAGAAGCTCTGCAGACAGCTGAAAATGCAAATAAGGCGAAAACAGATTTTCTGTCGAATATGTCACATGATATTCGTACACCTATGAATGCAATCATTGGTATTACGTCACTGATCAGACATGATGCAGGTGATAAGGCGAAAGTAACAGAGTATGCAGATAAAATAGATACATCATCACAGCTTTTGTTAGGAATTATTAATGATGTTTTGGATATGAGCAAAATTGAAGCCGGGAAAACTGTTTTTAAATACACGGATTTTTCTATTCTGGATTTTATACAGGAAATTGATCATATGTTTAAGATACAGGCAGAAGAAAAAAATCAGACCCTTCAGTTTACAAAAGAAAACATCCTGCACGAGTGGGTGAATGGGGATCGGGTGCATCTGATGCAGATTTTCAGTAACTTGCTTTCTAATGCAGTGAAGTACACACAGAAGGGTGGAACAATTCAGTTTTTAGTAGAAGAATGTGAGTCAAATTCCTCCACCTATGCAAAGTATCGCTTCTTAGTCTGTGATAATGGTATGGGAATGTCGGCAGATTTCAAAGATACGATTTTTGATGCGTTTACCCGTGCAGAAGGTTCTCTTACAAACAAGATACAGGGAACCGGTCTTGGAATGGCTATCACCAAAAATCTGGTTGAGTCGATGGGCGGAACAATTGAAGTAGAAAGTGAACTGGGGCAGGGAAGTTGTTTTGAAGTTATTATGAATCTGAAAGTTGTAGAAAACCGATCAGTTTCTCTGGAGCCACAGGCAGAAAAAGAGGAGTTGGATAAAAATATCCTAAAAGGAATGCGATTCCTGTGTGCAGAAGATAATGAGCTGAATGCAGAAATTTTGATAGAACTATTAAAGATTGAGGGGGCAGAGTGTACTATCTGTGAAAATGGAGAAAGACTTCTTAATACATTTGAACAGTCTGCTCCAGGGGATTATGACATGATCTTAATGGATGTGCAGATGCCTGTCATGAACGGCTATGAGGCAACGAAAGCAATCCGCAGAAGTACACATAAACTGGCAAAGACGATTCCAATCGTTGCCATGACCGCCAATGCATTCTCAGAGGATATACAACATTCTTTGGCTGCCGGTATGGATGCACATATTTCAAAACCAGTGGAGATGAAGGTTTTAAAAAAGACAATAAGAAACATAAAATTTGGTGAGGGGGGTATCGAAACGCAGGTCACTGAATAGTAATAAATGGGTTTGATGCGACAGATGCTGTTGAACGGATGAATGAAGTGGATGCTGACAGGTATGATCTGATTTTCATGGATATTCAGATGCCTAAAATGGATGGTTATATGACAACCAGAGAAATTCGTACTCTAAAGAACAACAAGAAGGCCAAGATTCCAATCGTTGCCATGACTGCAAATGCTTTTGAAGAATTAAATAATTTGCATAAAGAAGAACATTTTCTCTTTTTATCTATAAGAAATAATGTTATAATGTGCTTGGAAAACAAAAAGATAAAATGGAAAGAGGCAAATTATGAACATTGAAGAAAAGTTAGAGATTCATGACTGTCCATTATGTGACGGTGGTGCGTTATTAGAAGAAGAAGGCGGCTGTGGTTATTATGTAATGTGTTTAGAATGTGGATGCCAGTCCGTAACGATTGACTTCCATTCTGAAGAAGAGCGTCTCGAAGCAGCGAAAAAGACTGTAGATTTATGGAATGCCGGTAAGGTAATTTCATGTAATCCGGGAGAATGATATAAAGTACAATATCATAAGAACGTAAAAGGCATAAGCCGTACCGAAAAAATCCTGATAGTCTGGATACAGGCTATCAGGATTTTTTTATTTTAATTTTATTTCCAGAGGGGAAGTTGTATCTTTACCTATGGCAATCTTAATTCTTATCTATACCAAAATTGAAGTATCTCATATTTCCATCGATTTGGTGCTAACACAGGATATTTTCCAAAATAAATTTTAACAGTCTGAGATTTACCTGGTTTGATATTTACTTTGACGTTTTTCTTCTTTACTGGTTTCATATCGTCCCATGCATCATCAAAAAACAGCGTTGTTTTAAGCTGTACTTTTGTAATAGTGCGTTGGCTTTTGTTTGTAAATTTTATTTTTACATAGCATTTACCGCTGTAGCTGTCATAAATTAACCCGGCTTTTTTAGATTTTAGCTGGTCATAGGTAGGGGCTGGGCTTTTTACAGTTATTCGGATGCTTTGTTTTTTGCCGTTGATAACAGCACTTATAGTTGCTTTTCCTGGCTTTTTTGGAATTAATTTCTGACCAGATACTTTTATGATTTTTTTATTGCTGGACTTAATTTTTTTAATACTTGGTTCTTTTCCATGAACGGTTACAAAATCTCTCATGAAGTAGTGATAACCCATGAGCATTGTCCCCTTCTTTTTCTTTATAAAAGCAGTTGATTTTTTTACAGTAATATCAAGTTTTTTGACAATAGTTTTATACTGGATGGTTAGTGTTGCCTTTCCTGCTTTCATCGCCTCTATTTCAATACCGATATCCATATTTGGATGATAGTTGGCAAAATCAATATTATATTTGTCAATAACTTTTAGTACGGAAGGATTAGAAGATGTGGCAGATACTTTTGATGCAGGGATTTTTGAAAGGTCAGGATCACTAATTGTAGCGACAATAATGTTTGTGTGTCCTGGATAAACATTTTTTAAATCAGCAAGGCTTTTCGTATTTAACCACATATTTAAAAAGTAAGAGTCATCTGTCTGGGCGTGAACCTGTGTTGGAATAACGAAACTCAGGCACAGAAGTAAAAGTGGGATAAGTAGAAAGATTCGCCGAATCCGAAAGGCAAAGGATAATTGGTTCTTTAATTTCTGTTCTCTTTTTTTGTTTAACATTTTCATTTCCTCCTTTTATGAAATATTTAGATGAGAGTAAAAACTTCATTGTTGTGGTCTTATAGCAAAGAAAGATGGATTATATAAGTGTTATAACTGCCCATACTCTTATCAGAGCAAACAGAATAGCCAGTACGCCAATTCCAAAAAACAACAAACTAAGAAAATGGCTTCCTCCACCTGTTATCTCTTTCAAGGTTTCTGTCACATCTGCTGGATTTTTTGGATTATAATATCCAGGACATTCTTTTCCAATAGGATATTGATCTGTAGAACTTCCCAGGCGGGTATGATATTCATATTGCTGCCCATTTACCGTATATTCGTAGACCGGAGTATAAGAGGTAACAGAAATCCTGCTTTCTGGACCTTGTTCGTTGGAATTGGTTTCTTCCCATTCATTTTTTTCGACTTTGATTACACGCAAAGTAGTACGTCCGGTGTAACGTTGCTGATATTCCTCATTTTTTTTCGTTGCATTGTCCCATAATTTTTTCCCAAACCAAATAAATAGCAATCCCAAAAGCAGTGGGATTACTGCTAATGTAAAAGAATAAATATAAAAATGTTCCATAATTTTCCTCCGTTTTGCATCATGTACTCTGGAAATCAGTAAAAATAGTTGCCGTATGTAAATAGAGCGCTTTTAGAATACACCCTCGTTTAGATAATGCAGATCGTAAGAAGATGTATAGTTATAAATCATTTCATAGTAATTTGATAAAATAGTTCTTACATTTTTATTATATAAAAATTCACATAGAAAGATAGTGCCTTACAGTCACCATTTTGATTTAGAGTGTATTTAAATCCCCCACAAATTATAATGCACATCTTACAGAAAGCATTTTTTAAATACACTCTGGTGTTCTCTGTAAATAAATCTATAAGTTAACTTATAAATTAAATTTATGATTTGTGCCATAAATGAAGAAAATAGTGACTGTCGGATACTGGAAGAGATAAGTGCTTTTGTGATAAACTATATTTATTCAGGACTGTACGATTTTTATTCATCGCATGAGTTTGTGTTTGGATATAATAAGAGAAATAGAAAAGAATAGATACAGAAAAATAATGAAAATAAATTGAAAATAGATATAGAAAAGGAATAGGTCATGGATAGGAAAAGCGTATTGGAAGTAGGAAAAGTGCTGTATCACTCGGGTCTTCCCTTTCGAGTGAGATTATTTAATATACTGGCTTCACTTGGATTCATCATCAGTCTGTGTAATGGAGTTCTTTCTTATTGGAATAATGGAGATAGGAAACTACTGTTAATAAATACAGGGATTGCCTTGCTATCTTTGTCGCTCCTTTTTTACGCATACCACAGTAAAAAATATCAAAGATGCTACTTTATAACAATCGTTGTGATTTTTATGTTTTTATTTCCAATTATGTTTTTTAAGAGTGGCGGGTATAAAGGTGGAATGCCGTCTTTTTATATTTTTGGAATTTTATTTACTATTTTTATGCTGGAAGGCTGGTTAATGTTTTTTTGTGTATGGCTGGAACTGATAATCTATATATTCACGATTGGGATTGCCTATTATTATCCAGATACGGTAATCTGGTTTCAATCGGAAAAAGAGATTGTTGTGGATGTGCTGACGGGAGTTGTTGTATCGAGTGCTTCTCTTGGCGTTGCGATGTATCTACATTTTCGAATATATAAAAAGCAGCAGATTTTTCTCTCGCAGGCAAGGGAAGAAGCTATGGAAGCAAATCGTGCCAAGAGTACATTTCTTGCAAATATGAGTCATGAAATTCGAACCCCGATTAATGTGATGCTTGGAATGAATGAGATGATTTTACGGGAGTCTGAGTCAAGGGAAGTCGTTCAGTATGCAAAGAGTGTGGAAAGGGCGGGAAATTATCTGTTATCTCTTATTAATAATATATTGGACATTACGCGAATTGAATCGAAAAAGTTAGATATAATTGAGGAAAAGTTTTCATTAAGACAACTTGTACAGGAAGTCTGCCTGATTGGAGCAAAGCAGGCAGAAGCAAAAAATCTGGAGTTTGTAGTAGATGTAGAGGAAACTCTTCCGAAATATCTGGAAGGTGATGCATTGCATATCAAACAAGTTATCCTCAATTTAATTAATAATGCGGTAAAATATACAAAAAAAGGGAAGGTTTTTCTTGAAGTTTGTCAGGAGGAAAAGCAGATTTCTTTTTCTGTGAAGGATACAGGAATCGGGATTAAAAAAGAAGATATGGAAGCGCTTTTTGATATGTTTATGAGGGCAGATATCAAACGCCACAGAAATATTGAGGGAAGTGGACTGGGTCTTACAATAGCAAAAGAACTTTGTGAACAGATGGGAGGGCATATTCAGGCAGAAAGTATCTATGGAAAAGGAAGTAACTTTACAGTATATTTTCCATTAAAAGATGCAGGAACAGAGAAAATTGGACAGTGGAAAGTTGTGGAAGGGGAACCTGTGCAAGAAAAAAGGAAGAAGTTTTTTGCATCAGAAGCACAGATTTTACTGGTAGATGACAGTGAACAAAATATTCAGGTGATTACATCACTTTTGCGAAGAACAGGGGTACAGTTAGATACGGCGGCCAGTGGTTTTGAATGTATCGAAAAAGTTAGAAATAAAAAATACCATTTGATTTTTCTTGATTATATGATGCCGGAAATGGATGGAATTGAGACATTTCACAGATTGAAAAAAGAGGTAAATGGGCAGAGTGTTCCGGTGATTGCACTTACAGCGGATGTGTCCACGGGAATTCACCAGCATTTTCTTTCAGAAGGATTTTCTGATTATTTGTCCAAACCGGTAATGTGGGAGAAGTTAGAAGAATTGCTGTTACAATGGCTTCCAGCTGAGCTGGTCTCAATGAAGAACGGTGCGGGAGAAGACTGGAACATAACGGAAAAACAACTTTTAGATTTGAAGCAAAACTTAAAAAAATGGGATATTGAACTTTCCGAAGGGCTTCATTTATTAGGTGGAAGTATTGTGCAGTACAGAAAACTTTCCGAGCTCTTTGTAGAATATTATGAGCCAAATAGAAAAAAATTAGAGGAAAGTTTTGAGACAACGAGAAAAACACAGCAGGAAATAAAAATATTGACAGGACAGATTCATACATTAAAAAGTAATGCCCGCGCGATTGGAGCAATGTCACTTTATGAATTAGCCGCTTCACTTGAAATAAGAGGGAAAATGCAGGATGAAAGCTATATAGAAAAGGCGATTCCTCTTTTGTTTTTTGAGTGGGAAAGAGCGTTAGATGGGATGTTTTTTTTCTTAGAGAATACAAAAAAATTTCTTCTGGAATCAGAAAAGAAAGAAAAAGAGAATGGGAAACAGAAGGTATACGGTGAGATGACAGAAGAAGTAAATCAGGGGAAGTTATATGAGGAAATATATGACAGGATTTTGGAGGCAATAGGAAAATATCAAGGGAAATATGCAGAAGAACAGCTGGAGAAATTGTTGTCTTTAGAAAAGAATCCAAAGAAAAAGAAGATTTTGGGACAGGTACAAAAATCGGTACAGAATTTGGAGTTCGAACAGGCAGAATCACTTATGAAAGGTACTTACTGGACGAATAAAGTTACGACAGAATGGGAGGACAGAAATGGGCAAAAATAGCATATTAATTGTAGACGATGATTTAATCTTATTAAAAACAGCAGAAGAAATATTGTCGAGTATTTATACGGTCAGCGTAGCGAAAAGCGGAAAACAGGCAATTACATTACTAAAAAAGGGTGTTGTGCCGGATTTGATATTGTTAGATATCGCTATGCCGGAAATGGATGGATATACGACTCTGGAAAAAATGAAATCTATTCCGAATTGTCAGGATATTCCTGTAATATTTCTCACTGGATTTGCGGAGTCAGATTATGAAGTAAAAGGGTTAAAGGCAGGAGCAGTAGACTATATTGTAAAACCTTTTGTAAAAGAGGTCCTGCTTGCCAGAGTCGAAATGCATCTTGAAAGAAGCGCAAAAGAAACAGGAAAGTCTTTTGCAGATGCAGCAATTGAAAAAAATCGTGGAGAAATACAAAAGAAGCTGACACCAATTGAATGGAAGATTGCGCTGGCAGTTGCACAGGGAATGGAAAACCGTGAGATTGCGGAACAGATGAATTATTCCTATGGATATGTGAAAAATGTGATTGCCCGTATCTTTTCCAAGTTAGAAATTGAACGGCGCAGAGAGCTTCGAAAGCTGCTCATCGGATAATTTGACCTTGACAGAAAAACATAAAGCTGTAGAATAGTAGGGGTGTGTTATGAAAAGAAAAATTACAGAATATAGTGGAGGAATATATGAAAAAAGATTCTGCAAAAGATATAAAGATTGCTTTTTTTGACGTAGATGGAACGTTAGTTGATATGAAAAAAAAGGTAATCACCCCTGCAATGATCGAGACATTAAAACACCTGAAAGAGAATGGAATTATTTTATGTATGGCAACAGGACGCGGCCCATATCTTGTTCCATCTTTTCCAGGAATTGATTTTGATGTCTTTTTATCTTATAATGCGTCTTATTGTTATACAAAGGATGAGGTTATTTTTTCAAATCCTATCCCAAAAGAAGATGTAAAGGCAATTGTTGAGAATGCATCGGAAATCCATCGCCCGGTGTTCCTTGCCGGAGTAGAAGGCGGCGGTGCAAACGGTTGTGATAAAGATTTGGCAGATTATTTTGCCATTGCAAAGAGTAAAGTAAATGTCCTTGATAACTTTGATTTTGAAAAACTCATGGATAAAAAAGTTTACCAGATGATGGTCGGCTGTTATAAAGAAGAATATGCAGACATTTTAAGAGATGTCGACGGTGCGAGAATTACTGCATGGTGGACAAGAGCGGCAGATATTACACCGGCAAATGGAAATAAAGGTGTCGGCGTAAGAAAAATTCTTGACTATTATCATTTAGATAAAGAGAATGCAATCGCCTTTGGTGATGGAACAAACGATATTGAAATGTTAGAAGCTGTAGGCACTGGTGTTGCAATGGGCAATGCAACCGATGATGTAAAAGCAGTTGCCGATGCAATCTGCGGGCATGTTGCAGAAGATGGCATTTATCATTATTGCAAAGAACAGGGATTGATTTAGGAAATAGATAAATTTAATTAGGGATTACGTTAAAGATTACGATAAGGAGAACAGATGAATATAAAATTAGTAGCCGTAGATATGGATGGAACTTTGCTTAACAGTAAAAAAGAAATGCCGGAAGAATTTATTCCGTGGGTAAAAAGCCATCCAGAGATAAAGACAGTCATTGCCAGCGGAAGACAGTACTATACATTAGAAAGAGACTTTCTTCCAATCAGAGATAACCTTGCATTTATTGCAGAAAATGGAGGACTTGTTTTCGAAAAAGGCGAGATTATTTTTAAAGATGAGATAGACAAGCAGGACGTGTTAAAATGTCTTGATATCATAGATAAAGTACCTTATGCAACACCTGTTATCTGCGGTGCGAAGTCTGCTTACATAACAAAAAAAGATGTGGATGAGGAAATCTACTATAATGTAGAAATGTACTACGAGAGAAGACAGATTGTAGAAGATTTAAGAAAAGTGGCAGACAATGATACAATCGTAAAGGTCGCTATCTATTTTAAGAAAGAAAAAGCTGAAGAATCCATGAAATATTTTGAAAATATCGGTGAGAAACTTACAGCCGTATTATCCGGAGCAAGCTGGATTGACATTGCCAACAAAACAGAAAGCAAGGGGAATGCAATCAAAGCTATATGTGAAAAGTACGGCATTGCACATACAGAAGCTATGGGATTTGGTGACTATTTAAATGATATTTCTCTGTTAGAAAGCTGCGGCGAAAGCTACTGTATGAAAAACGGACATCCTACCTTAAAAGTATTAGCAAAATATGTAACAGAGAAGACCAACGATGAAAATGGTGTAATGGAAGTGTTGAAAACACTTTAATTTTGCTAAATAGACAGACGAACCTGAAAGAAGCTGCATATCGCAGATGTAATCTCAATTTTGTGAGAAAAGTATCTTATAAAAGTTTCTCCTTGCAAATATTGATTTTGACTCAGTTGTAAAAAACACAAAGTCGCAAAATCAATATTTGCAAGGAGAAACTTTTAACGATACTATGTTCGCGCAGAATTGAGATTACATCTGCAATATGCAGCTTCTTTTGGGTTCTGTTTCTTGGCTTTTCAAGAAAATTAAAGGTTTTCAGGGGGAACTCGAATCTCGACTCAGGTATTGATTTATCAAAAAACTTATTGACATTTTAGTGAGTTAAAACTAACATAAAATAGAAGAAGAATAAATATGTTAGTATAAACGCATAAGAGATGGGGGTACCTAACACAGGCTGTTTTGGACTAACATAAATTTATTTGAAATAGAGGAAAGAAAGTTAAGAGGAGAGTTTGAGTTTATGTTTTTGGAAATAAAACAGATTAAAAAGTCTTTTGGTATGGGTGACAGCCGGATTGAGGTGCTAAAAGGGATTGATTTGGAGATTGAGAGGGGAGAGTTTTGTGTTCTTCTTGGACCTTCTGGTTCTGGAAAGTCTACGTTGTTAAATATTATTGGTGGAATTGATGGAGCGGATTCAGGCAGTATTACCATTGATGGAGAGCGTATCGAAGATATGACAGAGAAGAAGCTGTCTTTATACCGAAGAAAGCATCTCGGTTATATTTTTCAGATGTATAATCTGATTCCGAATCTTACAGTGAGGGAAAATATTGAGGTTGGTGCATATTTGAGTGACAAGCCGCTTGATGTGGATGAACTGTTACATACACTTGGTATTTATGAGCATCAGCGCAAATTGCCGAACCAGCTTTCTGGTGGACAGCAGCAGAGAACAGCAATCGGAAGAGCAATTGTGAAGAATCCAGACATTTTGCTTTGTGATGAGCCAACAGGAGCGTTAGATTATAATACATCAAAAGATATTTTACGCCTTATTGAGACGGTCAATCAAAAGTATGGCAATACAATCGTTATGGTTACTCATAATGATGCGATAAAAGATATGGCAGACAGAGTTGTCAAGTTAAGAGACGGTATGATTCGAAAGAATTATACGAATGAACAGAAAGTTCCGGCGATGGAACTGGAGTGGTAGGAGGAGCGAGATATGAAAAATCCTTTAAGAAAAAGGCTTCTTCGGGAACTACGGCAGGAAATGGGAAAGTATCTTGTTGTATTTATTCTGATGGTAGCAACGATTGGGTTTGTTTCCGGCTTTTTAGTAGCAGATGGAAGTATGCTGACTGCCTATGATAACAGTTTTGAAAAATATAATATAGAGGATGGAAACTTTGCCACAGAAGAAAAAGTTTATAAAAATCAGCAGGAAACAATAGAAGGCTATGGCGTAAAACTTTATGAGAATTTTTATGTAGAGAAAGCTCTTTCTAATGGAAGTACTCTTCGTATTTTTAAAAACAGGGAAGAGATAAATAAAGTCTGTCTCATGAAGGGAAAAATGCCGAAAGAAATCGGAGAAATCGCCATTGACAGAATGTATGCAGATAATAATAAACTATCTGTTGGAGATACTTTAAAAAGTGGAAAGAAGACATGGAAAATTACTGGTCTTGTTGCCTTGTCTGATTACAGTGCCTTGTTCCAGAATAATAATGATACAATGTTTGATGCGATAAAGTTCGGTGTGGGCATTGTCACAAAGGAAGAATTTTCTTCTTTTAATGAAAGCCAGCTTACCTATGATTACGCATGGAAATATAATAAAAAGCCAAAGAACGAAAAGGAGGAGAAGAAAAGGTCAGAAGATTTCATGGAAGATATCGGAAAAGATATCACGTTAGAGAGTTTTATTCCACAGTATGTTAATCAGGCGATTCATTTTACAGGAGATGATATGGGAAGTGATGAAGCAATGATCATTGTACTTCTCTATATTGTCATGGTGATTATGGCATTTGTATTTGGAATCACAACAAGTAATACGATTCGAAAGGAAGCCGGAGTCATCGGAACACTCCGTGCATCTGGTTATACGAAAAATGAATTGATAAGGCATTATATGTCCATGCCAGTTCTTGTAACTCTTATCGGAGCGGTTGTCGGAAATATTTTAGGTTATACCATCTTTAAAAATGTTTGTGCAGGAATGTACTATGGAAGTTATAGCCTGCCAACCTATGTCACAGTCTGGAATGCGAAAGCCTTTTTACTTACAACGGTTGTCCCAGTACTGATTATGATTGTTGTCAATTACGGCATACTGCGCAGCAAGTTAAAGTTGCCGCCTCTTAAATTTTTACGAAGAGACTTAAGCAGGAAAAAGCAAAAAAGAGCATTGCGCTTAAGCTCGAGAATTAATATCTTTTCAAGATTCCGACTGCGTGTTATTTTCCAGAACTTTAGTAATTATATTGTATTGTTTGTCGGAATTGTTTTTGCAAATTTATTATTATTTTTTGGATTACTTTTGCCCTCTGTACTTGACCACTATCAGACAGACATTCAGAACAATATGTTGGCCAAATACCAGTACATGCTTTCTGTTCCGACCAGTGCAATGAGCGGCAATAAAATATCCAGTTTATTTTCTTTGCTGGAGTATTCGCTTGGAGCAAAAACAGAAAATGAAGATGCGGAAGAATTTTCTGCGTACTCCTTAAACACAATACCAAAAACCTTTAAAAGTGAAGAAGTCACTTTATATGGTGTGAAGACCGATAGTAAATACGTTAAAATTAATTTAAAAGATGAAAAAGCAGATTTACAGGCAGATAGTAAGGTCACAGCCGATGTGTATATTTCTTCTGCCTATGCAGATAAATTTTCCTTGCAGCCGGGAGATATAATCACTTTAAAAGAAAAATACGAAAAAGATAAGTATACCTTCCGGGTAAAAGGTATTTATGAGTATAATGGAGGCCTTTGTATTTTTATGAACCAGAATCAGTTAAACTGTATATTTGACCTAGGCTCTGACTATTACAGCGGCTACTTCTCTGATACCAAAATAACCGACATCAGTAGTAAATATATCGGCTCCGTCATCGACTTAGATGCCTTAACAAAAATTTCCCGCCAATTAGATGTATCCATGGGAAATATGATGGGACTGATTAATGGATTTGCCATCGCCATATTTTTAGTACTTATTTACCTGCTCTCAAAAATTATCATCGAAAAAAATGCCCAGTCTATCTCTATGGTAAAAATACTTGGTTACAGCAATGGGGAAATCAGCAGACTTTACATCCTGTCAACATCACTCGTTGTCGTGCTGTGCCTGCTCTTAAGCTTTCCAGTTGAAACCATATTGATGAAAGGCATCTTCCGGGAGATGATGCTTCAGAGCTTATCTGGATGGATTGCCCTATACATTGACCCAAAGATTTATGTCAAAATGTTTGTAATCGGACTGGTAACTTATGCGGTAGTCGCATTGCTTGAGTATCGGAAGATTCAGAAAGTACCGATGGATGAGGCATTGAAAAATGTAGAATAAAAACTTTTGATTTGTAGAGTTGGCAAAGCAGACGCCGCTACAGAAAAGTGATGGTCGGATTGCTAGAAGAATTATGAAGAACCTCTAAAAGATTTATTGATTTTGTTTCGTTGTGCTAAATGCTCCATTTTGCCCAGTAAAGCAGGAACTTGGCCTCAAAACCTCCACTGGAGCTTTTTTCGATCTGTTAAGGCAGGAGAAGGGAGTCCCAAGTTCCTATGGTCAAAATTCCGCAGCACAAAGTCGCAAAATAGGCTATGTTTTATGTTTCTTTTTCCTATATTCTTTGTAAAATCCGGAAAAAAATTTTTGTAACGTCTGTTTCTCTAAATCTTGCAAAAAATCCTGCAAATTAATGGAACAAAATACAACCTTAGAAGAATCCCTCTGTTAGAAGTCATCGATGCAATCCGACCATAAATATCTCCACAGCTGCGTTTGTCATCAACTTTACAAATCAGAAATTGATAGATCAGATAGCAAGAATCTTCTTAGCGTTCTCCACTCGTTCTTTTGTTGGTGGCTCAATTCCCTCCAGTGGATACTCTAATCCAAGTTCTTTCCATTTATAAATTCCCATCGTATGATAAGGCAGGATTTCCACCTTTTCCACATTATCAAGAGAGTGAATGAAATCAGCTAATCTAGTCAGATATTCATCTTTATCGCTTCGTTCCGGAACAAGGACATGACGAATCCAAATTGGTTTTTTGATATCAGAAAGATAGCGAATCATGTCGAGAATATTTTCGTTGCTTCGACCAGTTAAAGTCTTGTGACATTCAGTATCAATATGTTTGATATCCACTAATAACAGGTCTGTATATTTCATCAATTCCTGAAATTTAGAAAAGAAAGGTTCCTCTCTTGTAAAAGGTCCTCCAGCAGTATCAATAACAGTGTGGATTCCTTTTTCTTTTGCCTTTTTAAAAAACTCTAGCATAAAATCAATCTGTAAAAGAGGCTCACCACCACTTACGGTAATACCGCCGCTATTTTTCCAGTAAGTACGATAACGGAGTGCCTGATTTAACAGCTCATCCGCACTTCTCCACACCGCACCATTTTCCTCTGTCATCTTCCATGTATCTGGATTGTGACAGAACTGACATCGCAAAGGACAACCCTGTAAAAAAACAATAAAACGAACTCCCGGCCCATCCACCGAACCAAAACTCTCCGTAGAATGAACAAGAGCCATCGCATTTTTATTACATTCTGTCATGGCATGTTCTGGCAATTACATCTAACTGCTGTTCTTTTGTCAGAGAGATGAATTTAACTGCATAACCTGAAACACGGATCGTAAAGTTTGCGTATTCTTCTTTTTCCGGATGTTCCATAGCATCAATCAGTTTCTCAACACCAAATACATTTACGTTTAGGTGGTGAGCACCCTGTGCGAAGTAGCCGTCCATAACATTTACTAAGTTACCAATACGTTCTTCTTCGGAATGACCGAGTGCATCAGGGTTGATTGTCTGCGTATTGGAAATACCATCTAATGCCCATTCATAAGGAAGTTTAGCTACAGAGTTTAAGGAAGCTAAGAGACCGTTCTGCTCTGCACCATAACTTGGGTTTGCTCCTGGGGAAAGTGGTTCACCGGCTTTTCTTCCATCTGGAAGGGAACCTGTTGCCTTACCATATACTACGTTAGATGTGATAGTAAGGATAGAAGTTGTAGGTTCAGAATCACGATAAGTATGGAACTTCTCCAGTTTCTTCATGAATGTCTGAAGTAACCATACAGCGATATCATCGGCGCGGTCGTCATCATTTCCGTATTTAGGGAAGTCGCCAGTTGTTTCATAATCTACAACGAGTCCTTCTTCGTTACGAACTGTCTTAACCTTTGCATATTTGATAGCACTTAAGGAGTCTACTACGTGTGAGAATCCTGCGATACCTGTAGCGAATGTACGACGTACATTTGTATCGATTAAGGCCATCAAAGCATATTCATAGTAATATTTGTCATGCATGTACTGGATGAGATTTAATGTATTTACATATAAACCTGCTAACCAGTCCATCATGATATCATATTTGTGCATTACTTCATCATAGTCAAGATATTCGGAAGTAATCGGTTTATATTCCGGTCCAACCTGCTGTCCGGTCTTTTCATCCACACCACCATTGATAGCGTAAAGGAGACATTTTGCAAGGTTAGCGCGAGCACCGAAGAACTGCATTTCCTTACCAGTCTGTGTAGCAGAAACACAGCAGCAGATGGAGTAATCATCGCCCCATACTGGACGCATTACATCATCATTTTCATACTGGATTGAACTTGTTGTAATAGAAATATGAGCTGCGTAATCTCTAAATGCTTTTGGAAGACGCTCAGAGTAAAGTACTGTGAGGTTTGGCTCTGGGGATGGTCCCATATTTTCTAATGTGTGGAGGAAACGGTAGTCAGTTTTTGTAACCATGGAACGACCGTCCTGTCCAAGTCCGCCAACTTCAAGTGTTGCCCATACAGGGTCACCGGAGAAGAGCTGGTTGTAAGCTGGGATACGTCCGAACTTAACCATACGGAACTTCATAGTCATATGGTCGATTAATTCCTGCGCTTCTTTCTCTGTAAGGATTCCCTTATCCATATCACGTTTGATATAAATGTCAAGGAAAGTAGCGATACGTCCGATACTCATAGCAGCACCGTTCTGTGTCTTGATTGCTGCAAGGTATCCGAAATACGTCCATTGAACAGCTTCCTTTGCGTTAGAAGCAGGTTCGGAAATATCATAGCCATAGCTTTCAGCCATAACTTTCATATCTTTTAATGCTTTAATCTGCATGGAGATTTCTTCTCTTAAACGGATAACGTCATCTGTCATTGTTCCGTCACCGCAGTTTGCGAAATCTTTTTGCTTGTCAGCAACTAACAGGTCAATACCGTAAAGAGCTACACGACGGTAGTCACCAACGATACGTCCACGTCCGTAAGTATCTGGAAGACCAGTAATGATCTTATTGTGACGAGCTTTCTTCATTTCAGGAGTATAAGAATCAAATACTGCCTGGTTATGTGTCTTATGATAATCTGTAAAAATCTTGTGGAATTCTGGATTTGGTGTGTAACCATAAGTTGTACAAGCTTCTTCAGCAGTACGGATACCACCAAATGGCATAAATGCACGTTTTAAAGGTTTATCTGTCTGAAGACCTACGATCTGTTCTTTCTCTTTTAAAGACTCAGAAATGTAACCCGGTTTATGGGAAGTAAGGCTTGATACGATATCAGTATCCATATCAAGAACACCACCCTTTTCACGCTCTGCTTTCTGCAGCTTCTGCAGTTCGCCCCACAGTGTGTCAGTAGCTTCGGTAGGACCTTCGAGGAAAGAAGCATCTCCATCATATGGAGTGTAGTTATCCTGGATGAACTCTCTTAAATTAATTTCTTCTCTCCAGATTCGTCCATTAAATCCCTGCCATTGTTCTTTTTGTAACATCTTAATTGACCTCCCTGTTTGTTAAAAAAATCCTTAAGTCAAGGTTTTGAAATATGTTTGCTAAAAAATCAACAAAATTGTTCAGATGATTTACTATGATTAGTTTTAACTTATTTAAGTTTTAATCATCTAACAACATTATTAACATGATTTTTGGCAATCGTCAAACAATTTTTTGATATTATGTGTTCTTTTTTTTGAACATATACACAAAAATGCTTGTAGAGCCTTTAAAATAAAGGGTTTTAGAGCGTTGATAAAATATTATCAAATCGTACAAATGTACTGATATAAGTACAATAATGACAAGCATACAACTATAATTTTATTTTTCGCTCTTTAGAGCATGTTTGGAAAAACATCTTCTTTAGCACATGACTTAATAACGATTTAAAGTTACTTCTTATCAGGGATATTGGATAGAATATTATCTTATCAGAAATAAAAAAGCCAGCATCCAGACAAGAATTGCCCAGACGGTCGGCTATAAGAGTCTTATACTTCATGTGGTTCATTCCACTTACTTCCGTCAGTCGTATAAGTATCCTAACTATAAACAAAATAGAACAAAATGTCAAGGGGTTACTATTTAATTCATTAAGAGAACTACAGACGAAGCCATTGCCTCCAATAAGGCATATTTGTGATTTTAGTCGCGGCGCGTTGAATGTTCGCTCCATGCGCTCGCATCCAACACTTGCTCCGAGACCACAAATATGCCTTATTGGAGGCAATGGCTTCTGTGCTATGGCTGGAGAAGATGAATTAAACAGAGGGAGGGGATTTGGGGACAGAAACTGATGTCTTCTGCTTACTCGAGAATGACTGGGAATAGGGGGATGATTTGACTTGACTATATGTAATAGTAAAATGAAGAAATCGGCATTTTAAATTTGGTTTTATAAATATTGCGGACGATAACATAATAATTGCACCAAATTTGTTTGAAATCTAGTCTACTATCCAATCAGTAATAATAGTTTAGGAATAATCTTTTAGAAGCTTACAATAAAAGATAAACGAATCAAACTGGGATAAAAAATATCTATCTACAATATTTTAAGAGCAAGCAGAAAACTTCTACCCTCTCCCCCAAATCCCCACAACCACTATTTAATTCAAACAAAATCCAGCCAAAGACAGCCCGGGAAGAGAACCGATACCCTATATTTGTGGCCTCGGAGCAAGGTTTAGATGCGAGCGCATAAAGCGAGCATTTAAACCGCAGCGACTAAAGTCACAAATATAGGGTATCGGTTCTCTTCCCGGGCGTCTGTCTCTTAATGAATTAAATAGTAAACCTTCCTTGCCATATCGTGGAATATCCAGATGAGGCTCATTCCAATGGCAAGTCCTAAAGCACACTGTAATGTTTGGGAGCCGTAAGCTGCTGCTTCTGCCCATTTTTTCTGAACAGCATAACTCATCGTGTAATAGAGAGAGCCGCCGGGAATTAGAACGACAACGGAAATGATTAAAAATAAGGTGGTAGGGGCTTTTCTTATTTTTGCGATGACTTCGGAGTAAATTGCGGCGAAAGCACTGGCAAATAGAGAAGAAATGAAAACATCAAATCCCCAGATAGTTGCGATGACATAGATAACCCAGGTCAGTACACCACCTAATGCGGCAGGGAAAATGTGCTTAAATTGCAAATGAAATAAGAAGCCGAAGCCGGCAGCTCCAATAAAGGCTGCAAAAAATTGTAATATCATAACACACCTCCAACAAACCAGATAGCGCACATAAATCCACAGGCAAGTGCTCCCGCCCAAAGAAGCGATTCTACAAGACGCATCACGCCTGAAATCGTGTCACCGATTAAAATGTCACGGATAGAGTTTGTCATAAGGATTCCAGGAATCAGCAGCATAATGTCACCGATCATAACTTTGTCTGCATGAATTACCGGAAAGAAATGTGCAGCTACACAAATGCCGGAGCCGACAAAAAGGGAGCAGAAAAACTGCAGGATTAAAGTGTTGCTGCATATAGAGTTTAAATGCCTTTGTAAAAAGCAAAGGAGAAAGGCAAAGATAACGGCAATGGCTCCGTCTAAAATTGTTCCTCCAAAAAAGACAGAAAAGCCACCTGCACCAAGCATACTTCCCAGGTAAATGGTATAAGGAGCAGGACTGATTTTTGAAATTTTATTTATCTCATATTTCAAATCTGCAAGGGAAAGAGGAGAAGAACAACAGCGCCTGCTGAGTGCATTTGCCTGTTCTAATTTAAAGAAATCTGTACCGACAGGGGTAGTGATTCTTCGGGTTTGTGTATATTCTTCGCCTTCTTCAAAGACCATAGTGACAACGATACTTGAAGTGATTGCAAATACATTCATCTGGGTGGCACCGTAGGCATGCCCCATTCGGTTCAGCGTTTCTTCCACACGGCTGACCTCGGCACCGTTGGTCAGCATAATTTCCGCAAGATTTAGTAATTCATGTAAAATAGCATTTGGTGGATTCACATACTTTCTCCTTTCACAAAAATATGATATAGTATATCACAAATTCAAAAAAAGGAGAAAAATTTTGAGCTATACCTGGTATGAAGTGTTCTGGTTTTTTCTGTTATATTCCTTTGCAGGATGGGTAATAGGAACTTCTGGAGCAGCATTAAAAGAAAAAAAGTTTATTGACGTAGGATTTTTATTTGGCCCGTGGTGTCCATCCTACGGATTTGGAGCCGTTGGTTTTGCATTATTTTTACCAGAATTAAAAGGCCAGCCTATATTTTTATTTGCAGGAGGAGTGATTCTTTCATTCATTATCACATCTCTTACAGGACTGACACTGGAGCGTATTTTCCATCAGAAATGGAAGGATTATTCCAGACGGAGATTTAATTTTGGTGGCTATGTTAACTTACCTTATACGGTAGTATGGGGTGCGGCGGCACTGTTGTGTATTTGGATTGTAAATCCATTTTTAAGTAAAATTATTGGAATACTTCCATATGGATTAGGAAAAGTCATTTTGATTATTGCCTATGTAGTAATTGTTATTGATTTTATCGGAACTATTTCAGGAATTCTGAGTGTACATATCCGCCTGGCACGATTAGGAAAACTAGTCCTTGTAGAAGAAGTAGCTGATAACTTACAAAAAGCTGCAGATTACATGGGAAATGGTCTGACTGGCTGGGTGTTAAAACATCTTGAAAAAAGCCATGAGGGTCTCGAAATCAAGGAAATCATCCGAAGTAAACTGCAAAGACGAGAAAAAGCACAGGAAATGACTGGTGTATTTGCAGCAGGATGTGGATTTTACAAACTGTTCTGGCTGTTCTTTCTTGGCTCTTTTCTTGGCGATATTACAGAAACTATCTTTTGCTGGTGGAAGATGGGCACTATCACAAGCCGAAGCAGTGTAGTTTATGGCCCATTTAGCCTTGTCTGGGGAATTGGCTGTTTTTTCCTCACCTATATGCTTTACCAATATCGCGATAGAAGCGACAGCTTCATCTTTATATTCGGAACAGTCCTCGGCGGTGCTTACGAATATATATGTAGTGTCGTATTAGAGCTTGTCTTTGGAACCGTATTCTGGGATTACAGCAAAATTCCATTTAATCTGGGTGGAAGAATCAACTTATTGTACTGTTTCTTCTGGGGAATCGCAGCCGTAGTTTGGATGAAAATATTATACCCGAAACTATCAGATTTTATTGAGAAGATACCAAAGAAAATCGGGGTACCATTAACCTGGTTCTTGGTTATATTCATGGTATTCGATATGGCAATCTCAGGACTTGCATTAAACCGTTATCATGAAAGACACCAGAAGGCAGCAACACCGGAAAATGCTATAACGAAGATATTAGATACGAGATTTCCAGATAAGAGAATGGAGAGAATATATCCAAGTGCGAAACATGTGAAGTAGGGAATTCTGATTTGCGTAGCAAAGGAGACGTCCACAGGGAATATAATATCCTATATTTGTGACTTTAGTTGCGGCATGTTGAATACTCGCTCTATTCGCTCGTATCCAACACTTGCTCCGAGGCCACAAATATAGGATATTATATTCCCTGTGGACTGTGTTTTGGCTGCCTAAGTAAATTCAGAATTTATTTTTGGAGAGATTTGAGGGGCGTCAGATGGTTATGGCATTCCGAGGAGTTAAAATTCTAAAGGACTGACGTTTAAACTGTTATCATTGTGTTACAATAATAAACTAAGTTTCAAACACGCTCTAATAC
>ERZ826220.1351-NODE-1351-length-24792-cov-5.752233_pt1 | contig 24792 bp, 28 predicted proteins | sample MGYA00519927_ERZ826220 | MGnify/ENA primary metagenome ERZ826220 (study PRJEB31778, sample SAMEA3449225) | human gut metagenome | biome: human gut; feature: human-associated habitat; material: faeces | place: United Kingdom | collected 2010/2012 ... | reverse complement strand
GCGGAACAGCGCTCCGCTCATGCGGAGCGAGTGCTCTGTTTTTGCGGAATATGCAAATACCTTATTGGACAGAAAAAGATGAAACATATAAAATATTAATTGAAAATAAAATAAATGAAATTTTGCAAGAAGTAGCCTAGTGATTACTATCCTACTTCTTTTTATATTGGAAGGAAGTGAGATTATGGATGGTAAAATTGCAGATAGATCAGAAGAAATCACCGACGAAGAATGGTTGGAAGTAAATGAATTTAATAGAGAAATGGTTCAAGATTACCTTGATAATCAATCAGACCTTTCATTACAGACAAAACCAGCATATAAATCCGGGCTTCGTATTTTCTTTTTTTGGGTGAAGAATCATTTAAAAAATAAAGATTTTACCGAAATAAAGAAAAAAGAATTTCAAAAATATTTAAACTGGCTTACAAATAGAGGATTGTCAGATTCGGCTATAAAATTTAAAAAGTCTGTCGTAAGTACATTTTGTAATTATGTTATGTTAATGTATGAGGAAGAATATCCTACTTTTAGGAATTTCACGGTAGGGCTTAAAGTTGTGCAAACTGGATATGTACATGAGAAGGTTCCTCTTACACCAGACGAATATATTAATTTATGTAAAGAACTTGAAAAACGAGAAGAATGGCAAAAATTAGCTTATCTTGTATTTTCTTATAGTACAGGCTGTAGACGTGCAGAAGCTCGTCAATTACTCAAAGAAGTTGTCGATTATCCAGCAAAAGAGAAGAAAATAAAAGTACTAGATGAAGATGGTCATGAACACGAAGCAATTTCAAGACAATATCTTACACATACTATTCGTTGTAAGGGAAAATCATTGGTTGGAAAACCTAGAAAAATGAAATTTGGTGAAGATGCTATGACCTGGATGAAAAAATGGTTAGAAGTTCGTGGTGATGATGATTGCCCGTATATGTTTGTAATTAAACAAAAAAATGGAGAAACTAGACAAGTTGGTGAAGGCGTTTTCAATGATTGGTGTAGTGGATTATTTACTGAAATTGTTGGGAGAAGGGTTCATCCACATTTATTCAGGGAATCACGGGCAACCAACCTTGTCGTATACGAACATAAATCTGCGGAAGTAGCTCAAAAGCTATTGGGGCATAATGACGTAAGTACAACTAAGAACCACTACATTATTAAAAATGATTCTGATGATGAGTCTGACGAAGCATTTATTTGATTCATATTACCCTATCACAACATAACATAGTGCAACAAAACCTTGACAAAACGAGATATTTCTTCTAATATATATTAAAGAAATCTTAGATAATTAATTCAAATAAAAAACCAAGCAAAATTCCGTATAGACGGTTGAGCCAATATTGAGAGTTATGGCTAAAATACAAATTTTAACGCAAAACGGTCGCTATTGATGGCGGTCGTTTTTGTGTTTATCAAAAAATCGTACTAAGTATGCAGATGTAACTCCGCTTACGGTTCCGACAATTAGTGGTAAAACAACTAATTCACAAACAGAAGTCACGTACACATCGCCCTCCTTTCTTAGCAAGGGTATCTATCTATATAAACAGGATATCACTATCCTGACGTGACTCAACCGCCTACCATCTTAATCTAGCTAAAATCAAAATGTTGGAATTTCACTTGGTGTCTTATTATAACGCATATGTCAAATTATGTCAAAATTATTCTGTTATAATTTCAATAGAACAAATAAAGCAAACAAAGAGCATCGAATGACACGTACGTTCGATTAATAAAATACGTATTAATAGTAGGTTTGGTAGAATCCAATAAAAACTACTATCGCCACTGCTCATAGAGGCGGTTTGCAACAATCAAACCACCAATATTCAGGTTGTAAGGACGGTATCATATGGTGTTCTAGTTAGAGAATATTATATTGAACAAAAATCTTCGAGATTTTTACTAGGGATTGTGCTTGCACAAAACTAGATTTGAGCTTATGTTATGACTGCTGTGCGGTCTGGATTTGCTGCGATCCATAAATAAAGCAGAACGATAAAGCGGTGCTTCACTACCATTAAATGTGAACCTTTATGGAGAGTATTGCTACTCTCCTATTTTGGTGCGTTGGACGAATGGTTAAGTTATCTCCCTTTCACGGAGACGATGCAGGTTCAATTCCTGTACGCATCACTGTGTTAGTAGCTTAGTTGGTCAAAGCGTCAGATTGTGAATCTGAAGATCGTGGATTCAAGTTCCACCTAACACCTATTTTGGGTAGGTATGCCTAGAGGCGAGGGCAAGGCTCTGTAAAAGCCCCACGAAGAAACACCGCAGGTTCGACTCCTGCTCTGCCCATTTTATAAATCTTTCAAGAAAGGATGATTCAAATGAAAGGTATGACAGGAATCTATAGGATTAATCCGGCATTAGTCGGTGGTATCGCTGGTGGATGTACTGGTATATTGCTTTATTTTTTGTATAGATTTATTATAACGTTGGTATAATTAATCCTAAAATAAAAAATACTAAAGCGACACCAAAAGAAATTAGTAACGTATTTCTCCAATAATGGCGATTGCTATTTTCAAGATTAGCGTTTACAGCCTTCAATTCTCCATTTGCTTTTTGCAATTCATGCAATTCTTCTATATTAGAATCAAGTGTTTTATTCAAAACATCTATCTGTGCATTTAATTTCATGTTCTCATATTGGATTTTTTGCATTGATTCTGTTTGAGTTTTCAATTCTGAATTTGTAATATCCAATTTTTCAGTAAGAAATCTAAGACGATCTTCTGGAGTAGGAATGTTTGGCATTTTAAAAGTGCTTTGTTTGATATATTTACTTATATCTTCAGCCATTTTGTTTGCAGTATAATTTTTGTATTCTGGAGTAGATGTGAGTTCTTGTAATTGCTTTTGTAAATTTTTGAGTTGTGGAGAATTTATTGGTGATTCATATTCACGCCCATTTATAGTGATTTTATCGCTCATATATAAAATCCTTTCTGTATTTTTATATTATTTTATCATCTGAATTGATGACATACAACAATATATTCTCTATTAGATTTTGCAGTGCCGGTTATAATATAGGTTCGATTCCTATACATTGCGTTTTTGTCATTAAACTGACGTAAGAATGATGATAACATTCTGATTTTGGCAGTTCGTCACTGCCAATTAAAAATATAAATAAGAAAATAAAACTAAGAAATAGGCATTTCATACTTTGTATGAAGTGTCTTTTTCTAACAAAAATAAAAAAGGAAGGAGACATCTGATGGCAAGGAAAGAAAAAGTTATGGATAAAAATGATTCTTTTGATGATACACATGATTACAGGTGTCTTCGTTGCGGAATGTCGTGGAAGAATCCTGTTGGACATTTTTATAAATCACAATGGTCTAAATCATTTGAAAAAAATGATAAATATGTCCATTTATGTACGAATTGCGTAAAAGAATTGTTTGAATATTATGAAAAAAAATATAATACAAATACGGCTTGTATTCTTTTATGCTATAAGCTTGATATTCCATATTATTATTCACTATTTGATTCTATTGCAAAAAATAACAACACGTTCAGTATGGGGTTATATTTAAGACAAATCAATGGTAGACAATACCAATATCAAGATTTTTCACAAAGTATTTTAACTGGAGAAGTTGGAAAAAGCAAAAATGATTTAGATAAAGAAAAGGAAGTCAAATGGTCAAAACAAGATATTCAAAATAGAGATTTCGCAATTGATGTTATTGGATATGATCCATTTTTAGATTATCCGGAAGAGGATAGACGATTCTTGTTTAATCAATTATCTCCATATCTAGAAGATGAAGATGTCTCTGATGATACATATAAATTATCACAAATTTTACAGATTGTAGATAACAATAAACAAATTCATCAATGTGATATTAAAATTGCAAATTTAGATCCTGTTACTGATTCAAATGATATTAAGAATCTAAACAGTATTAAGAGAGATTTGGTTAATTCAAATGACAAAATCGCAAAAGAAAATGAAATCTCTGTAAAAAACCGTTCCAATAAAGACATCGGTAAATCAACTCTTACTTATCTTATGAGAGATTTAAGAAATAAAGATTTCGATAAAGCCGAAGCAGATTATTACGATCAATTACGAGGTAAAGGAACTCAATGGGCTATTTCTATTTCTCAAAAGGCAATGCTAGACCATTGTTTGTTTGATGAAAATGATAAAAGAGAAATTTATGAAAACCAATTGACTTTAATTGATGATTTATATAAGCAATTAGATGACAAAAAAGAAGAAGTTCGTAAATTATTAATTGAAAAAGACAAACTCACAGAAGAAATTTCAGCATTAAAGGAGAATGGTTAGTATGGCTTATGCAAAATTAATGTCTGAAAGAAAACGGAAAATCTGTGAATTAGATGCGGAATCAATTGCTTATTATAGAAGAAATCCTTGTATTGCATGTGAAGATTTACTTGGTATTAAGTTAATAGATAGCCAAAAATACATTTTACAAGCTAGTTGGAACAAACCACATGTTCTTTGGTGTTGTAGTCGGAACTTTGGTAAGTCATTCCTTGGAGCTGTTTTCATGGTTTTAAAAGCTGTATTATATGAAAACCAGGCAATTTATATCGTATCTTCTGTTGGTGATCAGTCTAAAGAAACATTTTCTAAAATTGAAGAGATTGTTTTACGAATTGGTAAAACAGCAGCTTCTATTGGTTCTCTAAAAGATATCGTAGAAAAAGAAACTAAAAAATCAGCAAATAATAAGACTGGATTTGGACATGCCCAATCTGGATTCCATGTTGAATTTTACAATGGTAGCGAAATTTTTACATTGAATGGTAATCCGGACAACAACCGTAGTAAGAGATCCAGTTTGGTATTTTTTGATGAGGCAGCTTTCTCATCAGATGAACTTATTGCTGTCTGTGAAGCTTTCGCAACGCAGAATACAGAATTCGTTACATCTACAGAAGAGAATTTTAACCCGGATACATTAAAAAGAAAGTGTCCAACTCAGCTTGTATACGCTTCTTCTCAAGATGATATGAGTAAAATGTTCTATAAACATTATAAGAACTTTGCAAAAAAAATGCTTGCAGGTGACAGAGATTATCTTGTAGTAGATATGATTTGCGATACAGCTATCAAAACATTTATGGAAGGAAAACCGTATACTGCCCTACTTACTCAAGATAAAGTTGATGCAGCAATGAAAGCAAATAAAATTAAAGCCCTTAGAGAATATTACAATGAGCCAACCCGTGATGGTGGTGTAAACCAAATTGTAAAATGGGGGACGATACGTAGAAATGAAACTTTCTTTTTACCACAATTACATTATGAACCAAATACTAAAATTTGTTTAGCCTTTGACCCTGCACGTACAATTGATAACTCTATTTTAGGAGTAATGAGTATTGTAAATGATCCTGATTATGGTTACATAGGAAAAATAGTCAACTGTGTGAATTTATTCGATAGTGCTAGTAAAAAAGGATATAAAATGGATTCCAATAGACAGTTAAAAGAGATACGAAATTATCTTACATTATATAATGGGCAATACAATGATTATCAAAATATTGACTGCTTATTAGTAGACCAAGGTGCTGGTGGTGGTGGAGTTTCTACATATGCTGACGGTCTATTAAATGATTGGGTTGGGGATGATGGCAGAAATCATAGGGGTATCATTGACGAAAGCCATGATATTTATGCAGGATATAAAGAAAGATATCCAAATGCTATAAACAAACTTAAATTAATAAGTCCTAGAAAATATCGTACTCAAATGGTTGACGAATTCATTGAACTAATGGATTTAGGCGTTATTAAATTCCCATATGAATATAAATCTGAATTTATTTCTATTGCAAAAACTATTGAGAATTCAGATGAAGAAACTATTGAAAAATATCAATTATCTGACAAAGAAACAACTGCATTATTAAATATAGATTTAATGAAAACTGAAACAACTTCTATATATAAATATGAAAACTCAGAAAAAACAACTAAAAGTTATGCACTGTCAAAGGACAAAGAAAAAATATTACACGATGATAGATTTTATGTTCTTATAATGCTTGCACATAGATTATATGAATTACGAAGAGGTCAAACTATCCAATCGTCATCTCAGGATAATTTTGATTTTACTTCTGCTCCTATATGTGCATCTGCTGTGTCATTTTAGAATGAAATTCGTACAATCCCACTATGTCTTTAGTATAGTGGTAGTTCACAGAAAGGAGCGTGATTTATGTCAGAAAAATTTATAGAAAATCCAGATAAAGATTATAAACTTATCATTGCTTCTGAAGAAAATGATGGTGAGGATGTTATTCTTACAACAGCAGAAAAAATACAGCATGTCACCGAATCATGGATGTATGATGCAATGGAAAGCTTTAATAAGGGTGGACGACAATATTCTGTGCGTTTTAATGAAGATTCTACTTCTACTTCTTCTGCTTCTGAGACTACTATAGACGATTTGAAAGAATTGGCTATAAATGCTCAAAGTGATTTGTCTAAAATTCGTAAAATCAATATTTTGGTTAGACAAGCAGAAAATGAAGATGACATCATAGGGAAGGTTCATGAAAGCATAGAGTCAAATCTGAATGCAAATGTGCAATTTACATTTGATGAATTACCAGAAGATTATGATAAAAAACTAAAAGAAAAAGCTAAAAATGTTATTAAACGATTCCATAAAGAAATTAATGTGAATGAAATTATGACAACTTCTATTACCTCTACTTACGATGAGGGTAATTGTATTCTTTATTTGCGTTCAAAAAAAAATAAAGGAAAAACTCATCATGTAGTGGATAAATATCCTTTGGGTGTTGCACTCATTTCTGACTATTCTTTAAATAGTATTCCATATGTATTAATCGATACAAATGAACTCACAAATAGATTACAAAAGACAACATTGAAAAATAAGAAAAACAAACCATTATTTTTCAAAAATACAACAGAGGAAATTAAAAATAATTATCCGAAAGAAGTCATCGATGCTTATGTCGGACGTGAACGTTATGCTGTTTTAGATATACGAAGATCTGGTGTAAATAGGTTTGGAAACATGGGACGTACTTATGGTATATCTCCTGTTTTCAAAGCACTTAAACCTAAAATAATGTTAGATACTTTTGATAAAACAGATGCCACTAATGCAAAAGCCAAATCAAAAAAAATCATTACACAAATAATGAGAAAAGAAACAATGGGCGCATCTTATGAAAAAAAAGGATTGGAAGATATGGCTTATGCACATACATGCTTAATGGCAGCATGGAATAATCCAACTGTAGTGTATACTCCACCTCCGTGTGTTGAAAAGGTTGTGTATGTTGAGCCTACTGTTGAATTGACAAATGAAAGTACAATTAAACAATATCGTTCAAGAGTTACTTCCGCTTTGGGTATCTCATTTTTAAATACAGATGGTCAACAAACTGTCAGCACAGCAAATATATCGATTAAGCAATTGATGAAAACAATCAATAAAATTGCAGAACGTCAAGAGGTTATCTTACAAAGATGGTACGAGATAGTTTTAACAGAAGAAAATATACCACTTGACTACTGCCCTACACCACATATTCTTGATGCTGAACTATTAGAGTTTGAAATGAAAAAAGATTTAGCAGAATTTTTGTATTCAAAATTAAACTGCTCATATAAAACAGCATACGAAGTTCTTGATCGTAATTTTGAAGATGAAAAGCAACGAAGATTGGACGAAATAGAACATGGTGTAGAAAAGATATTTATTCCACATGCTACTTCTTTTAACTCTTCTGGCAATCAGGATACACAAGGAGAAAATGATATTGGTAGACAAGCCGGAAGTGATGATGAGCAAAAGCAGGAATATGATGAAAATTATAACCAAACAAGAACATAGTAATTGACATGAACAGTCAATTACTTTTTTGTTTTGTGAAAGGATTTAGATATGGAAAATGAAAAAATAATTTTAGAAAGCAAGCCCATATCTATTGCATCTTATACAAATTACAAAGAAGCTGTTTTTTTAATTAGTGTATTAGACGAACCTGACGGATACGGAAGAATTATTCCTGAAGAAGCAGGTGAAAAATATTATAAGACTATTATTGGATATCCAATTGTAGCCAAACTTAAAAAGAATTTGTTTGGGCAACCAATAGATTTTGGTGGTCATGAATTAAAAGTTGAAAAAACAAAGAATGGCAAAAAAAGTCATTTTGACACCATAGCAATTGGAAGTGTTGTAGATGCATGGGTTGAAGAACGAGAAGTTGATGGATATGAAGGTACACCAAAATGTATCTTAATTAAATCTAAATTGTGGACTTCACGTTTCCCAGAATATTTCAAAGTCTTTGATAAGTTGTGGGAAGACGGGAATATTAGCAGTTCGTGGGAACTTACTGCAAGTGAGGTACTTAAAAAAGGAAAGAACAAGATTTATAAAGTTTTTGAATTTATCGGAAATTGCGTTCTTGGAAGTTATAAGATACCTGCTGTCCCAGGAGCCGGAGTAATAGAATATGCAGAATTAGATGGCTATGAGGCTGAATTAGCAGACGCTCTCGAAAAAGATATCGTAAGTACAGATGTCGCTAGTTTAGATATAGAAAGTAAAAAGGAGGAAGAAGATTTGGAAAAACAGAATGAAGAATTAAATCCTACTGTAGCAGAAAATACAAAGACTGACGTAGAGAACAAAGAAAATATTGATACAGCTTCTACTGGAATTGCTTCAAAAGAAGTTAAAGCTGAAATTTCTACAGAAGATGTAAATACAGATACAGCTTCACTCACAGATGGTGATTTGTTTTCGTTAATTTCTAAAGCATGTAGAGAAAAATGTGAAGGAGATTGGGGCTATATTTCATACTGGTTCCCAGAAGAACATACCGTATGGTTCAAAGATTCAAAAGCACCTACTCAGTTGGATTATAAATTATTTACATATTCAGTTGAGAATGACGAAGTGAGTGTTTCTGAGCCTACAGATGTAAAACTTACCGTTTCTGTAACAGAAATTAATACTGTATTGGCAGAAAAAGAGAATAAAATAAATACTTTAACTGCTGAGTTAGAGATTAAAGAAAATGCAGTAATTTCTGCCGGTGAAACAATTGGAAATCTCAAAAAGGACATTGCCGAGTTAGAGCCTTATAAAGTACAAGTAGAAAAGGCTGAACAGGAAAGAATCGAGGCTGAAATTGCAGAAGAAAAAGATGGCTTAAAGAAAGATCTTTTAAAAGGTGGACTCTTCTCTGAAGAGGAAGTTGCAAGTGCTGAGATTGCAGAACTTATTGAACGTAGAGACAAGTCTGCTATTAAGACAATGATTGCAGATAGATATATTGCTTCTTTTAATAATGATGTTGCTGAAGATACGTCAAATGATGAAACAAATACTGCTACTGCAAGTCTTGAAGTAGATGAAGTTAATGAAAGTCCAAGTTCTTTTATGACAAAATTTTTATTAAACAAATAAGGAGGAAAGAAAATGATTCGTGATATTAGACGTAATGGCGCACAGCCAAAAGATACTATGCACAAAGCTGAAGTTGCTATGGTAACAGGAATGGGTGTTGTAATTAAAGATGCTTCTACTGTAAAATTACCTGCTGCTGAGACAGCTTCAAACATTTATGTTGCAACACAGGAAAGAGTACCTCATGGTGTTAATGCAGCAAGGACGGATATGTCAGATTATGATGAAGATTTCGTAAACATTAAAAAGGGTGACTTCCTCGGTCTTGAAAATTATACAGATGGTGAGAAATTCGCTACTGACCAGTTTAAAGCAGAAGACTTTGAATCTGTATCTGATGGAATGGCTGTATCTGTAGGAACTGATGGAAAATGGCAGAAAGCTACTGCTACAGTTGCTTCAAAATATGTATATGAAAAAGATTTCGCTGATAACGGTCATAAACTTATTATCATTCGCGTTGAAAAAGACGCAGTAAAGAATTCATAATATAAGGAGGGTTTAGAATAATGGCACTTAATACTGAAATTAAAGATATTATGAGCAAAGATGGCGTTCTTTTTGACGTTGCTGAAAAAGTTGAGTATAAACGTGAACTGAATGCCGAAGAGAAAGAAATCGCAGAGATTTCTGATGCATGGGCTAGAGAAATCGGTAAAACTGGAAAAGATCCTGAGTGTACAATCGCAGAGTTTATCAATAGAACTGTAAATGAGGAAGTATATAATGCACCAGATGAGCTTCTGGATCAGATTTTTGAAAGAGGAAGTGTTGGAGAATTTGATGACGTAGAAGGACACAAAGATCCTAAGAACACACTTGTAGCACACGAAGCTGCTAAAGGTGGTACTGTAGATCGTTCTTACATTGATATCTCTGTACTGAAACCGACATGGAAGAATCGTCAGGTTGAGACTGATATCTCTTATGTTGACCTTCGTAAGAATGGATTTAAGTCTATTGCTACACTTACAACATTTATGAAAGAAGCATGTCAGAATGCACTGTTTTATGATGCACTCTCTCTTGCTGATACTGCTGTAACTGGTGGTGAACAGGCTATTTCCGTAGCTGGAGCAACACCTACACTTGAAGCTATGGATAAGCTTTCACTTTATCTTAATGATAGAGGAAGCGATAATGTAATTATTACATTAAATAAATACGCACAGGCAATTAGACGTATGCCAAATTACGCACAGTATATGAGTGATTCTATGAAAGATGAGTTTAACAGATATGGACTTGTAAAGACATATGACTCTATTGGAATCGCTGGTATTTCTGGTGCAAAGAAAACTGGCACAGGTTCTCTTCTGATTCCGGACAAACGTATTTATGGTATCGCAGATAAGGTAGGAACTCTTGATATGAAGGGTGAGATCCATACATATCAGGATATGAATAACCAGGGTGAAAAAGTTCATCTTATGCTGAAAGATTTCACTTACGGATTCATGCTTACAAATATCGAGAATTTTGCTAAGGTTACACTTCAGTAATCTTTTTTATTATTAAATTTTAAGGAGGGTGCGAAAGCATCCTCCTAGTACTAGGAGGAATTATTATTAATATTAATCAATTAAAACACATTCCTGTGTTAAATTATAACGACAATTGTATTTGTGTTAATATCGCACCTGGAAAAAGTTTGAAATTTGACGAAGCTTTATTTGGAGAACCAACTACTACTCCACTCACACTTGATGAAATAAGATACATCAATAATGGGATTGCTTTTAAAGCTGGTTGGTTAGAATTTCCAGAAGAATTAGAGGATGAAGTCTATGAAGAGCTTCGTATAGATAAATCGAAAATTCTTAAATTAAAAGATATTAAAGATATTTTATTACATCCAACAAAAGACGGATTAATTAAAATTCTTAGTATTCAAAGTCTTGCAGATTTTGATCGAGTTCGTGGTCAATTCCAGAAATTAAAGTATGATGGCTACAAACTTACATTAGATATCGCAAATATAATCGAAAGAAGAACTAAAGAACTGTTTAATAATCAGTTAAAATCAAATATTGTTATCGAAGATGCAGATGTTGTTTCAAATGACAATGGAAAGGTTGCTGAATTAGAAAAACAGCTTAAAGAAATGAGAGCTTTGTTGGAAGCAACATTGTCAAATAATACAAAAACGGACGATAACAAATCAGAAAAAAATTCAGAAAATAATGAATCAAAAAATAGCAATAAGCAGTCTTCTACTGTAAAAAAGAAAGTTGGAAGACCAAAGGGTACGACTTCTAAATAGGAGGTGTAAAAATGCCTCAATTAACTACTGATTTTGAAACCATACTTAATAAATTTTATGACCGAATAGAAAAAGATGAAAATTTCTTTGAATATTACAATGTTGATATAGAAGAAGCGAAGGCAATAGCTGAAACAAGAGCAAAACATTATTTATGTGAAGCCTTGGATAAATTATCGTGTCTTCCAGATTTGGAAGTAGATTTTTCAAATTATGATTCAGATTTTGAAGTTATAAATGAAAAACTATATCCAAAAGAAATTCTATTAATTGTCGAGATTATGTTTCTTATATATATGAAACGTGATGAATCTTTACTTCACGCAATGGAGATTAATTTTACTCCGTCTGATCTAAGTGTTTTTTCACCAGCTAATGAGCGAACAAGTTATAGAAATTTTATAAGTAAATTAGAGCATGATATTGATATTCGGATTGATGACTATAGAAATCGTGATAGAAAAACAAATGCTTTAAAACATACCATAGATTATTCTCAGTATAGTGATTAGGGGTGTTTTATGGATATCGAATATTTTAAAAAACTTCAAAATGCTCATGGTACAAGAAATAAACGTGAAAAAGAACTTATAAAAGTCAATAGAAATTCTAGTAAACATTTTGATGACACTTTTGATACGGAAGATGTATTGGTAAATGATAAGCCAATGCAGCTTATGATTGTGCATGATACGGATTTGAATGTCTATAAAAAGAAAATCAAATCAAGACACGAAGATGTTTTTAATCTTGGCGATTATGTTATTTGGAATGACCAAGTATGGTTGATTACATTAATAGATTCTGATAACAAAACTTGGAATCGTGGATATATGTATTTATGTACTATTCTGCTTCGTTGGCAGAATTCAGAAGGTAAAATTGTTGAAAGATGGTGTTATTCAGAAGATTATACTAAATACAGTATGGGTGAAACTGGAAACTCTTATATTACTGTAGGTGATTATCAATACGGTTTAACATTGCCTGTTGATGATGAAACAAAGAAAATAAATAGAAATAGTAGATTCGTTATTGATTATGAAGGAAATTATCCGCCTGACACTTATAGAGCAACTGGAAAGAAACCTTTCTTAACAGATGATAATTATTTTTCCCGTGGCGGTGTAGTTATTTACACATTATCTTATGATTTCTTTAATGAAAGCAAAGATAAATTGGTTACTTTAGACAATGGTACTCAAGTATGGATTTGCGATTATACGGAAAAGACGATTGATTTAGAAACGAAGATCGATGCTGCCATTACCGGAAGTTCATCACTTCGTTGTGGAAAAGAACGTACATGGGATGCGTCTTTTAAATCGGATATTATCGAAAAAGATAAAATTTCATGGAATGTGTTGTGTAAATATAATGTTGAAAAAATTGAAAACGATAAAAGTATTACATTAAAAATAAATGATGGAAATGCTGTCGGTGCAACGATAAAGTTACAGCTAATTGTTGATGATAATGTTGTAGCCGAAAAGGACATTTCTATTATTGTTGGTTTTTAGGAGGTAAGCTATGAGTAGTGTGCTAATAGACGTTGGTCTTTATAAGGATAAGATAATGTCACATCTCCTTGAATCTGACGATTTGTGCAAGGTTTTACTAAGAAAAGACCAATATACAGATGATGAAGTGGATGATTTAATTTACAATCAAGTATTTCCATATTTGTATATTGATGATACTCAGACAGAAGTAAAATCTTTTGTCTGTTTTGAAATTGATGTTAGGGTTGACGGTAATATTAAAACAATGACATTAACTTCTTATATTTACGCTCATAAAAAATGTATGAAAAACAATCTAGAAGGATACTCAGGTACTACTGTAGATATTCTATCAGATATATTTGAAAGGCAAATTGGATCTTGTATAAAAGATTTTGGAATTGGAAAGTGGGACTTAGATTCGACATGGCACACTTTCCCAAATAATAGTTATTATGGTAAAACTTTATCATTTACAACTTCTGATTTTAAAACAAAGGCTAAGTGAAAATGATTAAATTAGATTATTTTGATTTAATATCAAGAAAACCTATTGAGATTGAAAATGTCGGTTCCATACGATGTCCTCTTCTTTCTGATATAGACGATATAAAATATTATACATATTGTTCATATATTCAAGCATTAAAAATAACTCCAGATGATTTTTTTGATAATTTAGAAGAAAAATATGGAATAAAAGTACCTGTTGATCAAATTATGGAAATTACCAAATTTGATTTAATCCTTTCTGATGGTTCTTTATTACAAGAAATCGTCGATGCTTTTAACTTCTTTTTTGTTGAGGAAGTATATTTCGATCCAGAACAAATGGTCTTTGTTATTTGTACGATGAATGATTGCGAGGAAGAAAATATTGTCGGATATATATCAAGAGATAATTATTCTGATATTGTAAATATCATTCTCCAACGAATCAATATCGAAGTTGATGAAAATGAAGTAGATGATTTGTCAAAGGTAAAGAGTAAACGTGGTCGTAAGATTTTCGAAAAGATACGTGAAGGTCGTAAGAAAATGAAAAAAGCCAAAGAACAGGCTGGGGGCGGAAAACATCAATCTATGGCAAATATCATATCTTCTGTCGCTGCTTTTTGTCCTAACATGAATTATGTTCAAATATGGGACTTAACAGTATATGAATTATATGATCTGTTTAGCAGATTGAATATTATAGATCAATATAATATCTCTTCTACAAGCGTTTCAGTTTGGGGAGATGAAAAGAAACAATTTAAATTTGGAGTATGGAACGATAACATACATGAAAAATAAAAGGCATCTTACGATGTCTTTTTTATTTTGAATAAAAAACGAATTTTTATTAAGGAGGAATTGAAATGGGAGCAACAAGTTTTGAAAAGCAGATGGCGAACCGTGAAGTCTGCGATATGATTTTTGTTGAATACAAAACAAAGAAACCTTTTCTTTCTGTAGATTATGCCAATACATCAAGCGTAGAGCTTACAGGAGAAAACGTATATGCTTACGGTGGAAAAGGACATCCGAAGAAAGTAACATTCTCTGGAGAAAAAGGTGGAACAATGACTGTTGAAACACAGATTCAGACACCTAAGCTTTGGGAGTTAATGAGTGGCGGTACAGCAAGTAATACAGCTTCTTACATCAAGAAAGTTAATGCAAAAGTAGGTGCAGAGAACAAGATTACACTTGATGAAACAAACACAATTGATACTGGTTCTGTATGTGTTTATAAAGCAGATGACGCTGAATTAAAAACAGAATTAAAATCAACAGTTGCTGGAAAGGAAATTACTCTTACAGATACACTTGAAGAAGGAACTGGAGTAGTTGTATTCTATGGCGTAACAAGACAAGATGTTTATAACATTAACATCAAATCTACAAGCTTCCCGAAAGCATTCGCTGTATATGGAGATACATATATGAAGACAGAGGATGATAACATTCTGCCATATAGACTTACAGTTTATAAAGCAGTTCCGCAGCCAAACATGACTCTTTCTTTTGCAAACAATGGTGATCCAGGAACAGTTACACTGACTCTTGATCTTATGGAAGATAAGAATCATAACATGGTAGACCTCTCACTGCTTCCGGAGGAAGAGTAAGGAGGTGTCTCTTTATGAAGAGATGTGAAGTAATTTCATATAACAGATACAGAGAAGTTGTTGTATTTATATATGAAGAAACAGAAATTCAGATGCACTATCATTTAGATAGTGTGCCTGAATTTATTTATGTTGTTAAAAACGGAGATAAATTTGAAATCTCCTTAACAAGAAAATCTGTAAATAAATTACAGAGAAAATCAAAAACCAAGACAGTTGAGACTGAGTTAGTTGATGACACTGTTACTGATACTAAATCAGTCTAAATTCTATATTATAGTTTGTTTGTGTGTTTTATGGGGATAGGACAGGCTATAATAAAGTCTCTTCTATCCCCATTTTTTACGATTTTGAAAAATACATAAGCAAATTATATTATATAGAAATGGAGTGACTAGCCATAAAGTTTAAAACTCTTGAAGAAGCTGAATCTGTATATGGAAAAGGTTCTTTGGTTGGGATATCAAAAATTGACCAAATTATCTTTTATACAAGGCATGGGTTACAGCCAGAACTCACTCTTCCATCTGATAAAGTTGACGGGCATATTGTATGTTGGTTTCATAAGAATAAAACAAAACTTATTTATCAAAGATGGAATGAAGAACGACTAAAAAATAATGAATAGGTTGTTAAAGACAATTAACACAAAAGTAGATGACATACCTGTGAGGACGAATTGGACGTGAACAAAGAACAATAGTCAGGAAGGTCTACTACTCTCCTATTCAGATTGGAGAAATTATGAAAAAATTGAATTTAAAAGGTGTTACATCTGAAGCGGTTGCTGGTGTATTAATCTTAATCGTAGCACTTGTAAATGCAGTGTTACAAATGTTTGGATATAATACGCTTCCGATTGCCGATGCAGATGTTTCAGAAATTGTTTCCACTGTATTCTTAATTGGGGCTACATTATATAACACATGGAAGAATCGCAATGTAAGCTCTGCAAGTCAGACTGGTCAGAAAGTTGTAGATGCAATTAAATCCGGAGAATTACTTGTTGAAGAAGTGGATGAATTATTGGCGAAAGTTCATAAGTAGTCAGAAAGGATTGGTGCTTATGAATGGAAGATTTGCAAAATTTATTTAATTTGAATTTTGCATCAATAATCATGGGTCTTTTTATTATTATTCTTGGTATAGATAAAATTGTGTCTTTGTTAAAAAGGGTTAAAAGTATATTACGAATTAAACTTGGATATGAAGAAGACAAAGAATCTATCGAAGATCGCATTTCAATTTTAGAGAGACATGACAATTGGCAATACAAAGAAATTTCAAAGATATCTCAATGTGTTACAGATATTGACAAAAGAATGCTGGATAAAGATATTGATGATATGCGATGGGAGCTTTTGAATTTCTGTTCTGCTTTAACAGGTGGGCGTAAATACAATAGAGAGGCTTTTGATCACATATTCAGAATTTATGAAAAATATGAAATGATACTTAAAGATAATAAAATGACAAATGGATTTGTTGATGAATCAATGAATTATGTAAAAGAAGTTTATCATAAAAATCTCGAAAATGGTAAATTTTGAAAATAATTATGAAAGACCGGTTTCAAACGAAGCCGGTCAATTAAATGTCTTTGCCATATATGTTCAGTCATATGGCAAGGGCATTTTTAATTGGGGAGTAGACCAGACTGAACACTACTCTCCTGCTCTTATGAAAGGAATGATAAATATAGCTGTTAATGAAGGGAAACGATTTGAACAGAATTGGAAGAATTCTTGTGAGAAGTATCCTAATATATGGATATATAGGTTAAAAGATAACGCTGCTAGTTTTGGAGGAGGAAACAATACAAGATTCGCCAGTCATAATATGTGTGATTATATTATGTTTGAAGATGATACCAAAACGTTATATGCTATCGAATGTAAATCGACGAAAAATACATCTGTCCCACTATCAATGATTAGGCAGAATCAAATTGATGAATTATCCGATGCCGGAAAACATAATCTCGTTGCAGGCTTTTTGATCAATTTCAGAAATAAAAATAATGATACATATTTTATAGAGATTAGGGATTTTAATCAAATGCTTTTAACATTAAATAAGAAATCATTTAATATAAAAGACCTTGAGAGAAATAATGCAATCTATGTTGATTCGGAATGCAAAAAGGTTAATCATGTATATGAAGTAAAAAAATTTATTTCTGAAACTCATCTATAACTGTTTACTTCTCTTCTATTTGGTGATACTCTTAGAATACAAAATCATAAAGTATTCAAGGAGGTTCTACTACTATGGCAAGAGGCAAACGTAAGGTTGCGGAAAGAGATTATGAAAAACTAATTTCTTCGACAAAAGAATGTATTGAGAAGCTTGAGATAAAATCTGTAGAGATTAGAGAAGAATTAAAATCTAAAAAAGATGAATTAAAAAAGCTCGAAAAGGATTTTAAAAGTTATAAAATTCAGAAAGCCGAAGAAGAAAAGCGTCAACAGACACAAGAACTTGCCAAATTGCTCATGGAGTCTGGTTTGAGTTTAGACGAAATTAAAGAAAAACTTGTTAAGAATACTAAAAAGAAAACAGAAAAAGCAGAAAACGTTAAGTCTGTTGAGAAAACAGATGAACAAAAAGAAACTGCATAGATATAGAGAATATATAAGAGTCTGGAAACAGGCTCTTATTTTTGTGTAGAAAATTATTATAGTTTAAAGGAGATTTTATTATATGACAAAAAAGAATTTAAAAATTAAAGATACTATCACAATGGTAGATAAAGTAAATGCGATTGAAGCGATTGTAAATTCTGCTTTTGATGAAAATGGATCTTATACTCCTTATTATGTAGATATTAAAAAGGTAGAAGTTATTGTCGATTATTTCTTAGAAGGAATTGAATTGGCTGATAATGAATACACTTATGAAGTTGCGATAAATGATAAAGATGTAAATAAGCTTGTAAGCCGTTTCTTCTATAATATTGAAGAATCTGACAAAGCAACGAAAGAAAATGAAAAGAATGTAGCATATATCTCTATCATGAATGACGTTATGGCTAATGCCGGAAATAAAATTGAGTTTATTAAGCAGGAAGTTATTAATTGTACATACATGAAAAATGAATTCTATGCTAACTTCAATACTATGGTATCAAATGTAAATAAAGCAATCGAAAATTTTTCTAATCTTGATTTGTCTAGACTGGATGAAGATACTATTACTACTGCTCTTGGAATTATGAACCAGTTGAAAGACAAAGAACTCACACCAGAATTAATTACAGATGTAATTAAAAATGCTGTTAATTTTGAAGTTCCGGAGACAGAAATCTACGAGGGACAGAGAAAACATATTGAAGAACAGAATGCTCGTATTAAAGAACAGGAACAGGAAATTATTGAGTTAAGAAAATGGAAACGTAACAATGAAGTGCGTAATGTTCTGAATGATAAAAAATAAGGTGATTATATGGACACTGAATATCGAGTAAAAGTTGAAGTTGCAAACTCTGATGATATCAATGAGTTCGCAACTTCTGTTTCAAAATTAGAATCATTTAAAAAATTAACGAATACTGAAAAGTTAAAAATACTTGTTAGTTATCCTTTTCGATTGCGATTTGTCCATAGGAATAAGGTGATTGTATGAAACATGTATTTACTGATCCACAAGCTCTTTTGGCTGAACTTAGCAAAGAGATGTTAAAAGCTATGCAAGAGGTCGATGCTAAAGGTAAAGCAAAAGCAAAAGAAAATGCAGAACAATTTTATAACCAAGGAAGTCCAAAGAGATATGACCGTACAGGTAAATATGGCGATGCTCCAGATAGCACAGGTGCTCGAGGTGGAGGTGGTCATGTATCGACAGAAATATATATGAATGAATCTGGTCATGGATATACTACTGGTACTTTCTCTGCCAGAGAAGTTTGGGAAGCTGCTGAAAATCATACATCCGGAGTTCTTGGTAAGCCTGGGCGATGGGCACAAACAGAGCAAGATGTAGAACAGTTGGCAAATGAGATATTTGCAAAACATTTTAATTAAATTATAGAAAGAATATAAGAAAGGCTCATAGCACGCCTTTCTTTTTTTGTTGGAAAAAATATGAAAGGAGTGCAAAATGGGTGACTTTAGAATTAAAGTTCAGGCAGATTTAGATGCAAAAGATCTGACTGCGAAACTAAATGCGTTAAAAAAAGATATAAAGATTCCTGTTCAATTAGATATTAAAAATTCTGAATTAAAGGCTTTACAATCAAGTATTAAAGAACTTGGTAAAAATGTAAAATTAAATGTAGACGCTTCAAAAGGTGAATCTGCTGTTAAAAAGATTTCTTCAGAAATGAAGCAGATGGAAAAGTTTAAATTTAAAATTGAGACAAAAGGATTAGAATCTGATTTAAGTAAGATCCAGAGTCAGATGAGTAAATTTCAAACACAAGCATTTACATCTGCGCAAAAAACACAGTATTCTAAAATACAAGAATCTTATAAGATGCTGGAATCCATGTCTAAACAAATGGAATCCAAAGGAAATAATTTAAATTCAAGTGATGTTGCTGCTTATAATAAGCAATTAATAACAACAAAAAATCTTGTCTCTAGCTTAAATAATGAATTGTCTGGTATGGCATCTTCAGCCGAAAGAATTAAATTCGGAAATCAAATGCAAAATTGGATAAGTCAGAATACAAAAGCAACAAAAGAAGCGAAAGCAGAAATACAAGATTATATAAATAGAGTTAAAGACGTAAACACTGAAATGTCCAAAGGTGATTTTAACTCTATAAAAAATGGATGTAAATCAATTGTATCCGAGATGACAGCAGCAGGGAAGATAGGAAAATCTTTTTCTCAAGAACTTGGTAGAGGATTTAAACAAATTGGAGAATTTGCTTATACATATGGAGCAATTCAACAGCTTGAGACATGGATAACAGGTGCAGTTGGTGAGTTAAAAGAAGTCGATAGCATTTTAACCGAGATTTCTAAAACCTCCAACTTAACAAATACACAGTTAAAACAACTTGGGTCTGATGCATTTGATCAAGCAAGTGTTTATGGTAAAAAAGCATCTGATTATTTGCTTGGTATTCAGGAGATGTCTCGTAGTGGTTATTACGGAAAAAATGCTGAAAACATGGCAAACCTTAGTGTGCTTGCACAGGCTGCCGGTGACTTAACATCTGATACGGCTAATAGTTATTTGTTGGCTTCTAACGCTGCTTATAATTATCAAGGTAATGTTGAGAAATTAAATGCTGTACTCGATGGACAAAATGAGATTAACAAAATGGTTTCGCTATATGGAAACATATAGCTTCATAGTTGGCTTTTATCCTGGAATATCCAGAGATGGACAACCGGGAGGATAAGTTATCATAATATATATGGTGAAAGGATATTATAATAAATAAAGAATTAAAATCATGGGAAAGAATAACTCATTGTTCTTTCTGTGGAAAAGAGTTTATAACTACAAAATATAAACTTGAAAATAATAAAAAGGGAATTTTCTGTAGTAGACAATGCTACTCAGATTACAAAAAGTTAGACATGCTTGGGAAGAATAATCCAAGATATGTAGAAAAAGAACATCTTATATGTGATAATTGTGGGAAAGAGTTTGAAAGAATACCTTCTACATCAAGTATACCAAATAAAGATGGAGATATTCATAATTTTTGTTGTCAGCAATGTTATTGGGATTTTAGATCTAAATATTATATTGGTGATAAATTATATAATACAGGAAAGAAAATGAATGAGGAATTTTGTGATAAAATCAGAAAAGCAACTCTTCTTCAATATAAAGAAGGTGTTTTTGATCGTCAAACAAAACCTCAAAAAATTGTGAATGAAATCCTTGAACAATTACACATATCGTATATCAACGAAGAAACATTCAAATATTATTCTGTTGATAATTATCTAAATAATCATAATTTAATAATCGAAGTAATGGGTGATTACTTTCATTCTAATCCAAACAAATATCCTAACTATAAACAATTAAATGATATACAATTAAAGGATACTGTCAGAGATAAAAGGAAAAATACTTACATAAAAAAGTATTATAATATAAATATATTGTATCTTTGGGAATCTGACATATTAAATAATCAGCAATTATGTAAATCGTTAATTTTATATTATATAAAAAACAATGGTTTATTGAGCGATTACAATTCATTCAATTATTCTTTGATTGATAATAAAGTAACTTTAAAATCTAATATTATAAATCCATATTTTATGATAACCCCCTAACGACTAAGTTGTAATATAGTGATATATTACACACGCCGACCTCGATGGGAACAGCCCATCTTCTACTGTAGTCCACAGAGAACCTAACGTTTTGCGAGGGAGAAGATATAGTCTGCTCTTACGTTATAATCTAATAATGAAACGTAAGAATCAAGAAGAAATTCTTGGTCGCCATAATGTAATGCTGAGTAGCATTATGGTCAGTAGCATATTTTATGCGAAAGTAACAGTACGCACCAACAAGAACTCTGTATCTATGGAAGATATGGCAGCTGCAACAACAAAAGCTGCATCTATGGCTTCTGAAATGGGTGTTGCTGAAGATAGTCTTTCTGCAATGATTGGTACTATCGAAGCAAGGACAAAAGCAAGTGGTGAAGAAGTTGGTACTGGTATCAAATCTTTGCTTATCAATTTGCAGAATATCAATAATAGCAAGATTGTAAGCACATTAGATAAAGCCGGAATATCAATGACAGAATTGAAAGATGGAGTTGAACAAATGCGTGATCCTATTTCAATTCTTGAAGATTTACAAAAAGTATTTAACTCTCTTGATGAATCTGACCCACTTCGTTCAGAAATTTTGACTAATATTGGTCAGAAATACCACGCAAAGGTTTGCGTGGCAGTACAGAAATGTGCTGCATGAACATATTTAATTGCAGGTAATGCGTAAAGCCTTACACCACAATAGCAGAGACAATCATGCTATGAAGGTGCGAAAGCAGAAACAACGTAAGGATGATATATGGTCAAAAGCCTAAGTATCAAATTTACTGATTTTATATAAATCAGGAATTGCTGTTCTTGCAACGAAGCACTCTAACGTATCCCGAAGATCATTCGGTACTTGAGGCGAGGGTGAACGTTCAACGACTATCCCCACGTCGGGATTTGGAAATATTTCTCTATGAAATTATAAAATAAAGGTGGAAATCCTGAATATCCAAATCAAAAGGAGTACGGCTTAATCGCAAATGAAGTCGGTGAGAATCCGTTAAATGGAAAAGGTATGACTGCTACTCTTTTATTTTGAGTGTGGTTAAGAAATAGTCTTAACATCTTAGGAAACTAAGAGAATATAAAATTAATAAGATGTTGCGAGTCTTATTTAAAATATTTGAAACCAACTTTCCGCACTTCTTTCCGGATGGGATGACTATGAAAAAATGGTCAAAGAATACTCTGAAGGAACTGGATCGGCTGCGGAAGAAGCTGAAAAATCAGCAAATAACTGGGAAGGTAGTATAAATAAACTTTCCAATGCCTTTACATCACTTGTTGGAAATTTTGCTAATAGTGATGTAATTGTAACTGCTACTAATGCTTTGACAGGATTTGTTAAGGTGTTAGATGTATTGACACAGAATCCATTAGTAACTGCCGGTATTGCAGGCACAGGATTTGGTGCTTTTAAATTCTTTAAAGACTTAGATGAACTCAGAAATCACAGAGTTTCCACTATGAATTTTCCTATATTAACATATCCTATAGTGGGTCTAGCCGACATAAGAAATATAGCATAATGGCGTTATATTTCAAGTGGCGGAGCATGATGTGTCTTAAAGTTCTTACATCATAGAGGAGTATATCGCTTGAAACCTTGTTAAACCAATTATACTAAAGCGCATGTCCGTGAGGAATAACGTAAATGTTATGGAAACTGAAAAAAATAATTGGATGCATATGAATAATAATATGAAAATATTGTGACTTCTAAGTGCTATATAGAGAATATATATGAGAGGTAATAAGCAGGACAATATCTGACATAATGGTATATGGTGACATATTTTTACAGATAGTATCCCCAGAGACATACCCATCCTCGGAGAGAATAATTGCCATAAATATTATTCATCTTTTAAGGTATAGTGCATATTGCGATTTAGAAAAGTTTAAGTAATATGTTTGTTGCACTATATATGTAACAACCAAGTGTGGCGTAGAAATACGTATTATAAAACTTCCGATACATTACTATCGATAAAGTGATGAAATTATTCTTTTATAGAGAATAAATAACTGTAAAAATAATGGAGATCAGAAAAATATCTAATCTCCAAGATATAATATCGTGTCTCAGACCAGTCATAGTTTGAGATGCATATATTATAAGATATTTTCCGATTTCTGTAAATGGATTATGGAGAATATACAATTAGCTTACAGAAAGTGAGTGGCAATCCCCAACGGAGCTTGTGATGGCTCCGAAGGGTTTTCTTAAAAAGGAGGAAATTAATGGAATGATTCACAAATTCAAGTTAATTATTTATTATGTAGTGTGAACATACTATGTGACATCATTTTAGCAATTGCCTTAGCTTTTTCATCACTGATATCATCCTTAAAAGCGATAAGGAAAACAGCAATAATTTTAGAAATCTCATGAAGAGAAACATAAAGCATAAACGGAATCACTAAATAGATGTTGTTTAAAAGAATTCCAAAAAATTCTTTCAACACTACCCTCCTTTCTGTAAGATTAATTATCTTATTGGAAAATCAGGCAGAATAGCCCATTAGATTTCCATCGTGCCATTGTCTTACACTGGCACTACCACGTAAAGATATGGTTACGAAAATCCGTGGAACTAAGCATATTGTGGTCATATGCTGATTTTGTAACAAATACATTATACCATTTTGTCAAAATTTGGAAATCCAGAACATACATTCAGAAAATAAATTAAACGGTTAATTGTATGAAGTTCGGATTTTTACATGATTCTTTATATGCAAAAGCAAGCGCATCTAGAAATTGTGCATTTGATGGACATTTGTTTGGAATATAACCGAATATTGGTTTTAGAATATCTTTTTGTTCATTAAAAAGATGTCGCACGACTGTACGAATGTTTGATTCTACGACCATTGTAGATGTATGGAATTTCTTTGCAATGGAAGGATATATGTCTTTTGTGATAAGATATATCTCATCATCTTCCACTTCGTTAATTAATTCAATCGCATATTTGATATATCGGTATCCTTTGTACCTCCGACTTATGCGACAGATGAATAAAAAGTCATCAATTTTCATATAAATCACCTCATAAGTAAAAGATGCATTAATAATATACCATATTTAGCATACATTTCAAGATGTGATGTGCATATTCCGCAAAAACAGAGCACTCGCTCCGCATGAGCGGAGCGCTGTTCCGC